>Ga0209098_1000104_pt1 | contig 90997 bp, 82 predicted proteins | sample AD_JPNHW1_MetaG_FD_184429 | JGI IMG/M metagenome (GOLD analysis project Ga0209098, IMG submission 184429) | Active sludge microbial communities of municipal wastewater-treating anaerobic digesters from Japan - AD_JPNHW1_MetaG (SPAdes) (version 2) | ecosystem: Engineered > Bioreactor > Anaerobic...
GTGCGCGCCGCCACATCGAACCAGAGCGCGTAGGTCGGCAGGAGCTTCTTGCGATTGCGCAGCTCCACGACGACCTCGGCCTCCTGCCCCACGCGAAACGGGGGCTGTGCCACCAGCCGCCACTCCGTACCCGTGAAGTTGAGCCAAGCCAGCACACCGCTGAGCACCAGGCTGGAGAGCAGCAAGGCCAGGGTGATGAAGAGGATGTTGTTGCCCGTGTTGTAGGCGGCCAAGCCGATGGCGAGGATCAGGACCAGAAGGACCAGCCCGGGAATTGTCGGCAGGATACGCTGTCTTTTCTCGGGCAGCAACAGGCCCCAGAGCAGCTCCCGCCAAGAGACCCACCGCCACAAGCGCGCGCGAGCTGAACCGGCCATGCCATGCCAGTCACCGGCCTCCGCCGCGACCGCCCGTGTTGTGGCCTCCTCGTTCACACCGGCTCGGGCAGGTGGCTGAGGTGCCGCCGTAGGATGTTCTCGATGGTCGCGCGCTCCTCCAGCGCATCGGCCCCCTGCCGGGCAAGCGCGAGGCGGTGCGCCAGCACTGGCACGGCCAGCTTCGTCACATCCTCCGGCTTCACGAAATCGCGGCCATATACCAGCGCACGCGCCTGCGCGGCCTGCTTGAGCGCCAGCCCGCCGCGCACGCTCACCCCGGCGCGGAACTCGCTCTCGGTACGCGTGGCCGACACGATGCGCAGCAGGTATTCCAGCACGCTGTCCTCCACGAATATGCGGCCGGCCTGCTCCTGCATCTCCACGACCTCGGCGCGCGTGACGACCGGTTCGATGGCGATGTTGTCGTAGTTGAGCCGTGGACGTTGGAGAATCTCCAGTTCGTCGGCCACTGCGGGGTAACCCATCCGCAGGCGCATCAGAAAACGGTCGAGCTGACTCTCCGGCAGCGGGAATGTGCCCTCGTAGTCCACCGGGTTCTGCGTGGCGAAGACCATGAACGGCGCGCCGATGTCGTGTGTGGCGCCGTCGGCCGTGATCTTGCCGCGGTCCATCACCTCCAGGAGCGCCGACTGTGTCTTTGGCGTGGCGCGGTTGATCTCGTCGGCGAGCACGATGTGGGCGAATACTGGGCCGCGTTTGAAAACGAACTCGCGCACACGTTCGTCGTAGATCGCGACGCCGGTCACATCGGTGGGCAACAGGTCGCTGGTGAACTGGATCCGGGAGAACGAGCAGTCAAGCGATCGCGCCAGCGAGTAGGCCAAGGTCGTCTTGCCCACCCCCGGCAGGTCCTCGAGAAGCAGATGCCCCTGCGCCAGCAGACAGACGAGCACCTGTTCGATAGCCTCATCCTTGCCTTTGATCGTGCGGCGGATGTTGGTGCGCAACCGGTCCAGTCGCTCCCGGCTAGCCCCCGTGCCTGTCGGCTTGGCGTTGTCGCTCATGCGCTGCGAGGCTGGCACTCGGATCGCGCTTGGCAAGCGCGCCGCCGTGTTTGCGCGGCAGCGGCAGGCATCGCACCGCAACCGTAGGGCAACAGCCCCGACACCCGGGGCTGTGTGCGTCGAACTCTAGCCGCAGGGATGCGTTTTGCTCACCAGCTCAACGATCTCGTCGATCACAGCGGGGCTGCCGGCGCAGTACTGGATCGGCTTCATCTTCAGGTCGAACTGCTGGAGCGGGAACGGAGATTGGCTCCAGAAATGCATCTTGGCGCCCGTCTCCCGTGCGATCGCGGCGGCTGCGGCGATATCCCACACCTTCACCGTGAAATCCATGCAGACATCGATGATGCCGAGCGACGCGTAGGTCAGATGGAGCGCACCGCTGCCGAATCCGCGCAGCTTGTACTGGGTGAGAATCGCCGAGGCGAGTGGCAGGAACCGCGCATCAATCGGGGAATGCGTTGCCACGATTCGCTCGTGCCGGCCGCTGCGGCCGAATTTCGGTTGGATGCGCTCGTCGTCGATCCAGACGCCCTGCCCCGGACCTCCGTGGAAGAGACAACGCCGCCCGAGATCGTAGAGAAAACCGTAGGCCGGTTCGCCATCGTGCAAAAGGCCGAGGGAGATCGCGGTCAGGGGTACGCCAAGGGCATAATTGTTGGTGCCGTCGATGGGATCGAGCACCCAGGACCACTCGCCTTTGCGTGGGAACGGGTTCTCTCCCACCGCGAGCTCCTCGCTGAAGAGATCGTCGCCAGGAAACTCGGCGCCCAACGCGTCGAAGATCGCAGCTGAGATCGCCAAGTCGGCTTCAGTCACCCGGGATCCGTCGTGTTTCCAGTGGCTGGCGGCGCGGCCGAAGTTGGCGTGGTAGAAGGCCGTCTGTGCCATCACGGCTTTGCGGCCGGCTGCGATGCGAGTGGTGATGTCGGATTGGTTGTTGGCTGCCACGCGGAGAGAAAGAAGCGCTCAGCTACGGCTGGAAACTCAATAAAGCGGCACTCGGCCCGCTCAGTAATCGTAGAGATGCGGGTCTCGGGATGGTGCGCCGCGGAAACCGCCCCCCATGCCGCCAAAGCCACCGCCCATACCGTCCTCGCCGCCTTCGCCTTCGGGAAACGCGCCGCCAAGCTGATCCTCGAGTTTGTCGGGATCGGTGCCCTCCTCGAGCTTGCGCACAACCTCCTCCATCTGCTCGTCGAGCTTCTCCCCGGTGACTTCCGACATCTTGCGCATCATGCGCCCCATGGCGCGTGGGTCGTTCTCGTCGATGCCGTCCATCTCCCGTTCCATCTCGGAAAATGCAGCTTCCATGCGCGCGTCGTTTGGACCATCGGCGCCCTGACCGCCCATGTTACCTGCCTCGTGCGGAGCACTCGAGCCATCGCCTTCGGCCGGAGCGGACTCGGTATCCTTCTTCGCCTCGGCTTTTCCCGTGATCGCGAAGGCCGACATCATCCGCTCCATGCGATACTCCGGATTGTCGGGACATTTCGGGACGGTCTGTCCCTGAGCCAGCGTCTTCGCGAAAAACTGGTAGATCCGATTGTTGTCGGGGCAGTAGTACTCGTAGATCGGCATGCGCCGCTATCTACTCCGCATTTGCCGGCGGACAAGTGACAAGTGGCAGGGATGGCGCGACACGTTCAAGCCTCTGCCGGCTTGGTCGCGTCGCCTGAGGTGGGAGCCAGTGGCAGTTCGACGAGGATCGATGTCCCTGTCCCCTGCTGGCTCTGGATGATCGCGCGGCCTTGGTGGACTTCCGCCAGCTTGATGGCGATCGCCAACCCGAGCCCCATGGTCCGCTTCTCCCCGAAAAGGCGCTCGAATTGATTAGCGGAACGCAGGCTCTCGAGCGTTTCCACCGGGATGCCACAGCCCTCGTCGGAAACCGTGAACCAAAGCTTCCCATCGGTGAGCTTCGAACGCAGTTCGACGGGCCTGCCCGGCTCGGAAAACGTGAACGCATTGTCGATGAGTTCCTCGCAGAGCTTCGAGAGGTTCTGATCGCTCATGGCGACATCGCCCGACACGGTGTCCAGCACGAGATCGGCGCGGCGATTGTGCTTATCCGCGACCCGCTCGGCCACCTCCATACAGACCTTGCGAAATGAGCTCGGCGTCGAGTTGCGCATCGCCGCGAGACGCTCGGGCTCGACCGTGAGCAGCTCCAGCTGCGAGTAGATCAGGAAATTGCGGATGAGCCGGTGCAGGCGCTCGCCTGAGTTCTGAATGTCCCGGCCGATGTCGATAGCCTCACTTGCCTGAAGCCGGTCCGCATCGTCGCGGAGTATTTCCGCCAGCCCGATGATGCCGGATAACGGCGAGAGCAGATCCTGCGGCAACATCATGCTGATGTGGCTGCGCAGCAGCTTGGCCTTGTTCTCCGATTCGAGACGCAGCTGCTCGGCTTTCCGCAGGCGTGCCGCGACTAGAGCAAGCATCTCTGTGATCTCGAATGGTTTTGGCATGTAGTCGTCGGCCCCAAGCCGCATGCCTTCACGCATTCCCTGCAGATCGGCGAGGCCGGTCATCAGCACAAAAGGGATGCTCACGGTTTCGGGCCTCGTGCGCAGCGCACGGAGCACCTCGTAGCCGGATGTGTCGAGGAGTCCCACATCGCACAGGATCAGATCCGGTTTCTCAGCCTGGGCCAGCTCGATGCCCGACTGCCCGGAGCCGGTGTCGATCACCTCGTAGCCAGAATCCTCCAGCGCCGCGGCAAGCAGCTGGCGCATGGCAACTTCGTCGTCAATGACGAGGATTTTGGGCATCGTGACGTGCGTTTCGTGAAAAGCAGGCGCCGTCTTGGCGAACGCTGCTCGCAAGCTACGGGCTGAGGCCCTACGGCCAAAACAAAAAACGGGCCTGCTCTATTTCCGCGCACGTTGCACGCATGCGCGCGATCGGGGAATCGAGCAGCGGATATCCCGCATCGGTTGCGATGCCTCGGGCAAACGGGTACCGTTTCCCATGAAAACGATTCTTGCCCCGGTCGATTTCTCGCGAGTCACCCCACAGGTTGTCGAGCAGGCTGGAGAGCTGGCCAAGGCGCTTGGCGGAGTCGTCGAGCTGTTCCACACCATCGCGCCACCGGTGAACGTCGTCACCTACGACATGCCGGTCGAATCCTTCACCCAGGAGCTGGAGTTCGCGCAGACTCAGGCGCTGAAGAAGCTCGCCGAACTGAAGCGGCACCTGGACGCCAAAGGGATCTCCTGCACGACCAAGTATACCCAAGGCAATGCGGTCGTCGCGATCCTCGAAGAGGCTCGCAACCTGTCCGCCTCGTTCATCGTGATGGGCGCACACGGCCATGGCGCGATCTACGAACTGCTCGCCGGGAGCACAACCCATGGCGTGCTACATCGCGCTACGTGCCCGGTCGTGGTCCTCCCCTCGCCCCGGCCTGCCCGCTGAGCGCCGGTCCGCAAATCGTGAAGACACGCTGAGGACGGCACGTTTCTCCGCACAGTCCGGCAAGGATCGAATAGGCTGCGAATCGCCGGGCCGCGTCAGAGAACAGCCGCCCTCACTCGTCGCCGCTCGGATCGAGGTGACGGATCACGATCTCCTGCAGGGATGCGAGGAACATGTAGGTGCTGATCGCCAGCCGCTCTTCCTTGTTCAGGCGGGCGAAATCGATCTCGCCCTCCTCAAGTGCGGAGTCGGCGAGCGCGCCGAGCTTGCGTGCGCGCAGCTTCAGTCGCAGTGCCGAGGCGGCCCGCAACAGCGGCTCGCAGTCCTCGGGGGCAAACTCCGCCACGCCGTCCTTCCGGAACTCGTCGGTGTCGAAGATCGCGGAGAATCGGGTCTGGTCGTCCTGGGACTGGCCGGCGATGTCGGCCCGCCAGTCCGCACGGAAATCCTCCTCGATCGCGTCGAGGTTCGGCTCGAAACCGAGCGCGGCGTCGCCGGTTTCCCGTGCCAGCGGCAGCAGGAATTCGATCAACGGCCCCACGACCGCGACCGGCAACTTGAGTTCGAGACGCTTACTTTCCATCGCTGCTGTGTTCGATCTGTGCCGAGAGTTGCCACGATTGCAGCGTCTGCGCGTAGGCTTCGGCCCGCTCGCGCTCGCCGGTCCACACGACCGAGCGGCCCTTCTTGTGGACCTCGAGCATGTGTTTGCGCGCCTTCGCCTCGGTGAACCCGAGGACCTTTTTGAAGACGAGTACGACGTAGGACATGAGATTCACCGGGTCGTTGAGCACGACGACCATCCACGGCGAAGTCGGCTGCGGCACGGTCTTCTTCCGTGTCGCAGACTTACGCTTGGTCTTGGGAGCGGCGACGCTCATGCCTGCGGATTGGCGGCCGCGGCACAGTCGCGCACGGTCTGGGCAAGCTTCTCCGCAGCATCGGCCACGGGGACTTTGGCGACATCCTTGGAGTTGCGCAGCTTCAGCTCGACGATGCCCTCCTTCAGGCCCTTGCCACCGATGGTGACGCGGATCGGCATGCCGATGAGGTCGGCGTCCTTGAACTTCACGCCCGGCCGCTCCTCGCGGTCGTCGATGAGAACGTCGGCACCGGCGGCCTCGGCCGCGGCGGCGAGCTTCTTGCCCAGCTCGAGGATCTCAGGCACCTTCGGGTCGAGAAGCGTGACGATGACGTGGTACGGCGCGACGTTCCACGGCCAGAGCATGCCGTCGGCATCGTTGGCCTGCTCAATGACGGCCTGGAGCGTGCGGCTCACACCGATACCGTAGCAGCCCATTACCATCGGCTTCACCTGTTTCTGCGCGTCGGTGTAGACGGCGTTGAACTTCTCCGAGTACTTCGTGCCGAGCTTGAAGACGTGGCCGACCTCGATGGCGCGGGCGATCTTCAGCGGCTGACCCGACTTCGGGCAGGGCTCGCCCACGCGCACGCGGCGGAAGTCGCCGAACTTCGTGATCGCGAGATCGCGGGTCACGTTGACGTTGCGCAGGTGGACGCCGTCCTTGTTCGCACCGGTGACGCCGTTGCCGATCAGGCGAATGGCGGCGTCGGCGAAGATGCCGGCGAGCGCGCCGGGGTTGGTGATCGTGCCCTTCACGGCGCCGAGCGAACCGGGCTTCGCGCCCATGACCGGCACGATCTCGTCCGGCGTGGCCGGGCGGAAAAGCTGGAAACCGAGGGAGCCGAGCTTGGCCTCCTCGAGCTCGTCGCAGCCACGCAGGATCACCAGGAACGGCTTACCGTCGCCCATGTAGACGAGCGTCTTGAACTGCTTATCGGCCGCCACGCTGAACGGCGCGGCTTCGAGTGCGGCGATGGTCACCACTCCCGGCGTGGCAAACTCCTCGACGCTGCCTGCGGGCGCCGCGTCGGCCAGATCCGCCGGTATGATACCGCTGGTGGCCTTCTCGCGGTTGGCTGCGTAACCGCTGGCCTCGCAATAGACGACATCGTCGTCGCCCACCTCGGCTGGCACCATGAACTCGTGCGAAAAAGCGCCGCCCATCACGCCGGTGTCGGCCTCGACGCTGATGGCCTTCAGCCCGCAACGAGCGAAGAACTTGTGGTAGGCCTCCTTCATCTTCTGGTAGCTGACGATCGCGGCCTCGTCGTCGACGTCGAAGGAGTAGCCGTCCTTCATCACGAATTCGCGGGCGCGCATCAGGCCGTAACGCGGGCGGATCTCGTTGCGGAACTTCGTCTGGATCTGGAAAATGTTCTTCGGCAGGTCGCGGTAGCTTGTCACGTCGCCGGCGACGAGCGGGGTGACGACTTCCTCGTTGGTCGGGCCGAGGACCATCTCGGGCTCGGCCGGGCCGCGCTTTCCAGCGCCGGCGCTGGAAACCGAGTACATGACCTCGCGCACGGCGTTCCAACGCGGGCCTTTCTGCCATGTTTCCGCCGGGTGGATGTGCGGCATGAGCACCTCGATGGCGCCGGCGCGCTCCATCTCCTCGCGGCAGATCTGGCCGATCTTCTGCAGCGAGCGCAGCCCCAGCGGCAGGTAGGTGTAGACGCCGCCGGTGAGCTTGCGCACGAGGCCGGCGCGCAGCAGCAGCTTGTGCGACGCGATCTCGGCGTCGGCGGGGCTTTCCTTGAGCGTGGGAATGAAGGTCTGCGACCAGAGTTTCATGGGCGAAATCGGGAGGAGAAACGCCCCCCCCCGCCGGTGCAAACGCTATTTCGGGCGCATCGTTGCGCACTCCCCTACCGGCTCCATCCCTCCGAATGGAGGCGAGTGTTCACAACTGCTGGCAGCTCACGCCTTGTGCCGCCGCTTCAACGCGCCGGCGGCGGTGCGGGAGTGACCGAGGGAGCCTCCCTTGTGACCGCTGGCTCCGCGGCCGCGCGTTCGAGCGCTCGCAGCCATGCGCCGCACGAGGTTTGTCTGTAGAGCTCGGCTCCGTCGCCACCGAGCAACGCCACCAGCCGCTCGTCGGTCTCGCGCCCAAGCTTGGACAAGGCTTCGCGCGCCTCAGCCGGCGTAAGCTTGGTGTCGTCCCTCAGGGCCTGCAGCTTCGACTGCGTCGATTTCGAAAGCGCATGGACATCCCCTGCCCGCTTCGGAGGCAGACCGTAGCGTTCCGCTATCCGCGCGGCGATGCGATAGGACGGTTCCTGTTGGAGCCGATATTCCGCGTAGCGTCCCTCGCCGAGTGCGGCCCGTATTCGCGACTCCAGCTCGGATTCCGCAGTGCTGCGCTCGCGTTGTCGGCCATCGTCGGCTGCCCCGCTGGGCAGAGCGAAGCGCTCGTCGAACTCGCGTTGCAGCCGGAAGAGCGCCCGAAACTCCGTCTCGCTCGGCGCAAACGTCGCAAGACGCGCCCGCAGCGTGCGGGCCGTTACGGAGGTCAGCATGTCGTAGCGTTCGAGTTCCTCGGCGGTGAGGATGGCGGCGACATCCTTGCGGCATTCCTGATCGAGCAGCGCCAGCATCTCGCGATCGTTCGCCAGCAACAGCCCGCCGGAACGGGCGCGGATGTCGTCGGTCATGTCGCCGTAGTCCGCGTGGATGCGGTCGATGCGCTCCAGCTTCTCGTCGGGCAGCGGCCCATAGAGCCGGACCAGCCGATCGCGGTTGGCCGCCACCATGTCGCCGGCGCCATAGAGCTGTGTCAGCAGATCCTCGTGATCCCGGGCGAGTTTGCGCAACTGGAGCTGCTTCTCCCGGTCGGCGGCCGCAGCGGCGGTCTTCCAGAACGTTGCGAGAGCGGCGGTGCCGACCAGTTCGCGCTGCTTCGCGAGGTACTCCTCGTGCAGCATCTCGCCGACGAGCAGCCGCGCCATGCGGTCCGGCACACCGGCCTTGCGCAGCTTCGCGGCGAAAGCCCGCGCGTCGTCGCCTTCGGCGCGGAGCTGGCCCCAAAGCGTCGAATCCGCCTCCCGTCCCGGTTGGGCCACCGCATGGGGCTCCTCCTGTGGCTGCGGGGCCTTCCCGGCTTGCGACGCCTGTTGCGCCGCCCCACCCCGCTTGAGGTAAGCGATGACCAGCCCGGCATCGGCGGCGACGAGGAGTCCGATCAGTGCGGCGATGGCGATTTTCTTCATCGATGTGTGTCCGGCGGTTTGCGGCCGGAAACCCGGCCGGCGGCATGATGAGTCCGCGGCGGCGGCTGACAAGATCCTCCATGCCCCGAAACAAACAGGCCCCGGAGAACCGGGGCCTGTGCAAAAGCGTACTGGAATAGCTTAGTCAGGGCTGCAGCGCCTTCGGGGAGCCGAGCACCTCGCGCAGGACGATGGCGCGACGCAGCGCCTCGCGGTCGTGCAGCCCGGCCAGAATCCGATCGCCCTGTCGGGTTATCGGCAATGCCGCCTGCGCCCGTGCCGACTGCTCGTATGCGGCCATCGTGAGCGGGGCCGCCCCGGGTGTGGCCGCTTGCGAAGCCCGCTCGGCGGCGGCGAGCCGGTCGAGCTGCTCGGCGTAGCGGCGTTGCTGCTCCATGACGCGCTCCAGTTCGGCGGCTCCGGGCGCCTCCTCGGCGGAGACGAGCACGGGGCGCGACGACGGCAACGGCGGGGGGACGGTCCTCGGCCCCTCGACGTTTTCCTCTTCCTCCTCGGCTTCGTCGAACACCGCCGGCCGCGGGGCCCGCCCTTGGCGTTCCTCGATCTTGCGGCGGATCTCCTCCTGGATGCGGCGCGTGCGCTCGGCCATCTCGTCGTCGGTGGGCTCGCGCTCGGCCTCCTCGGCCATCGCCTGCTTCTCCTTCGCCTTCCGGCGCTCGTTGAGCCAGTAGGCGATGGCGCCGCCGATGACGATCAGCAGCTGCGGGTTTTCGAATAACCAACGCATGGTGCGTGGTGGGCGGCGGCGGTTTACTTCTTGTGCGCGTCGGGGCCGGCGATCGAGCTGCGCATGGCTGTATCGGACTGGATATTATCCATGCGGTAGTAGTCCATCACGCCGAGCCGGCCGGTGCGGAAGGCCTCGGCCATCGCGAGCGGCACCTGGGCCTGCGCCTCGACGACCTTCGCCTGGGATTCCTGGGTGCGGGCCTTCATCTCCTGCTCGAGCGCCACGGCGGCGGCGCGGCGGATTTCGGCCTGCGCCTGCGCCATGTTCTTGTTGGCGTCGGCCTGCGCGACCTGGAGCTTGGCCCCCACGTTCTCGCCAACGTCGACGTCGGCGATGTCGATGGAGAGGATCTCGAACGCCGTGCCGGCGTCGAGTCCGCGCGCGAGCACGGTCTTGGAAATGCTGTCCGGATTCTCGAGCACCTGCTTGTAGCTCTCGGCCGCGCCGATGGTGGTGACGATGCCCTCGCCCACGCGGGCGATGATGGTGTTCTCCTTCGCGCCGCCGACGAAGCGGTCGAGGTTGGTACGGACCGTCACGCGGGCCTTCACCTTCACCTGGATACCGTCCTTGGCGACACCGTCGATGGTCGTGCGGCCGGCCTCGGGATTCGGGCAGTCGATGACCTTCGGGTCGACGGAGGTGCGCACGGCTTCGAGCACGCTCTTGCCGGAGCCTTTCGTCGCCAGGTCGATCGCGCAGGCGCGATCCCAGTCGAGCGAGATGCCGGCCTTCTTGGCGGCGATGATCGCCTGCACGGTCGGGACGACGTTGCCGCCGGCCTGGAAGTGCGAGGCGATGAGGTCGGCGCTGACCGGGATGCCGGCGCGCACCGCGGTGATGCGGGCGTCGACGACGAGGCCGAACGGGATACCGGCGAACTTCAGCGCGATCAGCTTGGACATCGGCACGGCCGCGCCGTTGAACAACGCCTTGACCCAGGCACCGATCAGCCCGCCGACTACGACGAGGAGGATGAGGCCAAGGACAACGAGGACAATAATACCGACTAGTGGCAGACTCATGTGTTGAGGAATTAGGGTTTGGTTACGATCAGTCGAAAGGCATCTAGGCCGACCACTCTCAGGGTCTCGCCGGCGGCGGCATAGCCGCTCCGGCAGCTCGCCTCGTAGCGGCGGCCATCCACGTTCACAAAGCCGGTGGGCGCGAGCGTCGAAAGCGCGACGGCGTCGCGTCCGATCACGTCGGACTCCTTCGCGAGCGGCGGCTGGCTGACGCTGTCGATGGTTGCGTCCATCGAGAGATGCTTGGCCAAGCGCGAACGCGGTAGCCAGACCATCTCCATGTAGAACATCGCGCCGAGCAGAAGCAGCGCGACGATGGTGGCAATCATGCCGCCGGTCGCGCCGAGGTTCATGAACGCGGCAACCACACCGCCGAGCATGAGAAGCGCGCCAGCCGAGCCGAGGATGGCGCCGGGCACCACGATCTCCAGCGCGAGCAGAACCACGCCGAGGAGGAAGAGAACGATCACGAGTGTCATGATTTTACCACCTCCACGATCAGGCGAAAGTCGGAGACTCCCACCACGACCACCGGAGTGCCCGCCACCGCTGTCCCGAGTTCGAGCCGCGCTTCGTAGCGCCGGCCCTCGATCTCGACCTGGCCACCGGGGAACAGTCCCGTCGCCACCACCCCGCGCGCCCCGACGAGCGTTTGGGCATGCTCGGCCTCTTCGGGAGGAAGCCCGGCCACCTGAGAGGTGGAACTGGTCCCGCCCGTAACCGCCAGCCGCGAGAAGAACCAGCCCTTCGGGATGAACTTCGCCAACAGCAGCGCGAGCACCGCCGCCACGCCAAAGCCCATCAGGAGGTTGAGCGCCGGCTTCTCGAACATCTCGCCGGAAAAATCCAGTGGCTGGTTGGGCCAGTGGTCGACCATCGACCAGAGCAGGGCCCCGAACATCAGCAGCACGCCCGTCACCGCCGGAATGATCACGCCGGGGAAGAAGACCAGTTCGCACAGCAACAGGAGCAGTCCGAGCCCGAAAACCAACGCCGCCTCGTAGCCGGAGAGTCCGGCGACATAGTGGCCGAAGAAGACGATCAGCAGCAGCGCGCCGCCGGTGATGCCGAAGAAGCCGAAACCGGGCGTCTTGAACTCGATGTAGATACAGAGAATTCCAAGTCCGAGCAGGATGCCGGCGTAGTCGGTAATGTACTGCGCGAGCGTCTCCGACCAGGTGACCTCAATGCGCTCGATCCGGTAGTTGCCTGCGCCGAAACGGGCGGTGAGGAGGGCGTCGAGTGTCTTGAAGGTGCCGGCGGAGAGCAGCGCCTGCGGCGGGTGCCCGTATGTTTTGGCAGCAGTGATGTCGTTTAGGGAAAGAAGCTTCCCCTTCGGGCATATTACTTCTCCGTCAATCACCAGTCCGAATTCGTCGTCCATCATCGCCTGAATCACCTGGCCCCGATAACCATGCCCTTCGGAATACGACTGCACCTTGGATTCAAGGTAACTGTTTATCTTCTTCTTCATCGTTGCGTCGATGTCACCTCCATTCGAGTTCACGACTGCAGCGGCGCCAATTACTCCTCTCGGCGCAAAGTAGATATCCTGCGTGACCGCCGAGATGAATGCCCCAGCCGAGAGCGCCTCAGTGTTCACATAGGTCGCCGACCTACCCTCGAACTGGTCGAGCGCCTTCATGATCTCGAGCGCGGAGTCGAGGCGGCCGCCCGGAGTCTCCATGTCGAGGATAACCAGGTCGTCCTTCCCCGCCGACTTCAGCCCGCGGCGGATGATGAAGAGCACCGGATCGGCGATCTGCTCGCGCACCGGGATCACCACCACACGCACCGGCTTCTCGGCCGTGCCCACCAAATCTTCGGTCGCGGGCTTGGCCGCAGCTGGAGCCGGTGTCGCCGCCTCGCCGCCCAGATGCGCAGCGAACGCCGGTGCGGCCACCAACAGGAACAACGTGAGGAGCAGTCGTTGCATGTGGGCGGAGTATCTGGCGGGTGCACCGACCCGGTGCAAGCCTGCGCCCGTGTTTTCCCCTTACAAATCCGCGCGGAGTTTCGGCCCCGCTGTGCCAGCGGGCTCTCGCCGAAAACCCGAACGCGGGTTTGCACTCGGCGGCGTTTTCCCCATCACCGAGGCCGACATGGAACGCATCCCGTATCTCGGCAAGGAGCTGCTGCGTTGGCAGGTGGGCCGCTCGACCTTCCTCGCTCTGCCCGAACTCGGCGCCCGGCTCATGAATTGGCACCTCGAGCTCGCCGACGGCTCGCTGCGCGACGTCCTCTACTGGCCCGAGATCCAGTCGCTCGACGGCTTCGCCAAGGTCCGCGGCGGCAACCCGGTCCTCTTCCCCTTCGCCGGCCGCTGCTTCGACGGCGGCGAGATGCAGTATTGGCGCGCGCCCGACGGCACCCGCCGCCCCATGCCCATGCACGGCTTCGCCCGCCAGGGGAAGTTCCAGCTCACCCGTGCCGATGCCGGCGGTTTCAGCGCGCAGCTCAACCCCACTCCCGCCGACCGCGAGGCCTACCCGTACGACTACGAGTTCACCGTCGAGTACCGTTTCGAGCCGCTGGGCTTTTTCGTCGAACTCGCCCTGCGCAACCTCGGCCGCACGCCGATGCCGTGGAGCGCCGGGCACCATTTCTATTTCACCATCCCGTGGTCCGACGGTCTCACTCGGGACGACTACGCCGTACGCATCCCCTCGCGCCGCGTCGCCAAGCAGGACCCGACCACCGGAAAGCTCGTCGACCAGCCTCATTTCACTGCCGAGGAGAAGCTCTCCAATCCCGCGCTGCTCGACACCATCCACCTCGATCTCGCCGGTCCGTCAACCGTCGTCACCGAACGCGGCTCCGGCACCAAGCTCTCCCTGCACATCGGCAACGGCAAGGCGCCCGCCGCAGGCACCTCGGTGCTTACCTGGTCGGAGAAACCCGACTCGCCCTTCTTCTGTGTCGAACCGTGGATGGGGCCGCCTAACGCGCCCGGCAACGCGCTCGGCGTTCATCTGGTCGAACCCGGCCAAACGCAGCGCTTCGTCGTCGAAGTCACGCTGCGGTGAGCATCGGCCGCTCGCGGCGCCCCTGCACCGATGCCCGAAGCGACACCAGACTCCGGTGACGCCGTCCCGCCGATCCCGCTTCCGATCACCGGCGAGCTGGACCTGCACACCTTCCGTCCCTCCGAGGTCGGCGAACTGCTCGGCGACTATCTCGCCGCCTGCTCCGCGCGTGGCATCCGCTCGGTGCGAATTGTCCATGGTAAGGGCACCGGCGCGCTGCGCGAACGCGTCCACGCCTGGCTGCGCTGTTCGCCCCTGATCGAGTCGTTTGCCCTGTGCGCTCCCGGCGAGGGCGGCTGGGGCGCCACGAGGGCCGAGCTGCGCCGCAGCCGTTGATTGCGGCATCCGTTGGGGCGGTTTCGCGTCGCCGCCGAACGGCATCAACGCCGGCCGAATTGCGTTTGCCGCACACTTACGACGTCCCTACCTTGCCTCCGCCATGATCGATCTCATCAAGAAAACCGTCCTCGCCGGCATCGGCGCCACCGTCATCACCAAGGAAAAGATCGAGGCCGTGATGCAGGACCTCGTCAAGCAGGGCAAGGTCTCCACCGAAGAGGCGAAGAATCTCGCCTCGAAGATCGCCGACGAGGGGCGCAAGGAGTGGGAATCCTCCAGCAAGGATCTCGCTGAGCGTATCCGAGAGCTCCTCGCCAAGGCCGATTTCGCTCACAAGGCGGACGTCGCCCAGCTCGAGCGCCGCGTGCAGCTGCTCGAGGAGAAGGTCGAGGCGATGTTCAAGCTACCCTCGAACTGAGCCCTCGCGGTACCGCGCACACCCGTCGGCCCCGGTGCCACGGGTGCTATTTGCTGTCGCGCTCGGGTGCGTGAGCTCCGTTGAACGCGCGGCTGGCCACTCCGCCATTCCGCAATCCGCGAACTCGAAGATTCTTCCGATGGAAGAACGAAATCCGTAATCGCACTGCCTCGCATGTCCCCCTTCGACTTCCTCACCAACGCCGTCCGCGCCAAGGAGATCGCCACGGTCTTCGCCAAGCACGGCTTTGCCGAAGTCATCCAGCAGATCAATCCACCGCCGGGATTCCTGCACCGGATCATCCCGCAGCCGCGCCAGCGCCGCAGTATCTGGGAACGTTTCCGCATGGCGGCCGAGGAGCTCGGCCCCACCTTCATCAAGTCCGGCCAGCTCCTCAGCATGCGGCCCGACGTCATCCCCGAGGCGCTTGTCTCCGAACTCCGGAGGCTCCAGGACAACGTCAAGCCGCTCCCCTTCGCCGAGATGCGCCCCGTCCTCGTCGAGGAGCTCGGCGAGAACCTCGACGCCATCTTCTCCGAGTTCGACGAGACGCCCGTCGCCTCCGCCTCGCTCGCCCAGGTCTACCGCGCCCGCCTCCGCAGCAACGGCAGGCTCGTCGCCGTGAAGCTCCAGCGGCCCAACCTCCGCAAGATGGTCGACGCCGATCTCGACCTCATCTCCTTCTTCGCCACCCAGCTCCACCACCGCATCGCCGCGCTCGCCCCCTACAACCTGCCCGCCGTCGTCGCCGAGCTGCGCGTCGCCTTCGGCCACGAGCTCGATTTCCGGCACGAGTCCAAGAATCTCCGCTACTTCAACGCCACCAATCCGTTTCCGCAGACGATCTTCGCCCCCGCCGTCCACGAGGAGTACACCCGCGAACGCGTCCTCGTGATGGACTTCATCGAAGGGCATCGCCTCGACAAGGCCACCCTGCCCCCCGAGCAGGCCCGCCGCCTCGCGCTCGACGGCGCCCGCTCGTTCTTCCACCAGATCCTCTCCGCCGGCTTCTTCCACGCTGATCCGCACCCCGGCAACATGCTCATCACGCCCGATGGCCGCCTCTGCGCACTGGACTGGGGACAGGTCGGCCAGCTTACGCGCCGCATGCGGCATTTCCTCGCCGAACTCTTCGAAGCCGCAGCCACGCTCGATGCCGAGCGCATCGTCGCCGCCGCCTCGATCCTGGCGGCCCCTCACCGCCGGCCCGATTTCCGCGCCATGGAGAAGGAAGTCACGTTCGCCCTGCGCGAGAACCTCAACTACGCGATTGGGCATCAGGAGATCGGCCGCGTGATCCTCGCCCTGCTCAACATCTTCGGGCGTCACGGAATCAACATTACCCAGGACTACTGCCTGATGGCGAAGGCTGTTCTCTCCATCGAGGAGGCCGCCCGCGCCCTCGATCCCCAGTTCGACCTGCGCCATGCCGCCGAGCCCATTCTGCGCGACATCCAGCGGGAGCGGTTCAGCCCGAGCACGATCGCCAGTCAGCTGCGGAGGGGACTAGCAAGCGCGATGACTCGACTGGGCGACCTTCCGGTCGACTTTCACCGACTCGCACAGCGCATCAGCCAGGACGACCTCACGATTAATTTCCAGCACCGCGGCCTCGAGGACCTCGATGACGCCATCAACAAGGCCAGCAGCCGCCTCACACTCGCCCTCATCGTCGGCTCCCTCATCGTCGGCTCCTCGCTCATCATCCACGCCAAGGTCCAACCCGCCATCTACGGTTTCTCCGTGCTCGGCATCTCCGGCTACCTGCTCTCGATGATGATCGGCCTGTGGATCGTCTGGGACATCTTCCGCCACGGCCGCCACAAGTAGCACAGTCGCAGGCCACCGCCCGTATTCCGGAACGGCCCGGAAAAGCCATTAAGTCCGGCAACCGCGCGGCCGATAATCAGCGGCATGCGGGGCGCCATCCGACCCGCGCCACCGCCGATGAGCAACTACGCTTCCGATCACCCCACCCTTGACGCCGAACGAGTGGACATGCTTCGCGACCTTTGCAGCGACACCGGCCCCGAGGTGCTGCGTGAGATGATCGACAGCTGGGAGACAGAGGCGCGGCGTTACCTGGCCACCGCACGAGAGGCTCTCTCGGCCGCCGAGCACCAGAAGCTCAAGACGACCGCCCACTCCCTCAAGGGAAGCTGCGGCAACATGGGCATCGTGCGCCTCGCCGAGCTCAGCCGCTTGCTCGAGGGCGTCGTAGCAGTGCCGGCCGAAGCGGCAGCGCTCCTCTCGGAGATGGAGGAGGAACTGCTCCGCGCCAGCGAACAGCTCGCCAAGATCTCAGTCTGAACCGGTTGCGGTCGCAGCTCTTCGCTTGCTCGGTGACGGTCTCGACCGTTGAGTCGCGCCATGACCGAATTCGCACGCCCCGACGGCCGCCGTCCCGACCAGCTCCGCCCCATCGCGTTCCAGGCCGACATCGCCCCGAATGCCGACGGCTCCGTCCTCGTCTCCTTCGGCAACACCCGCGTCATCTGCGCTGCGATGATCGAACCGAAGGTCCCCACCTGGATGCGCCAGCAGGGCGTGTCCGGCGGCTGGCTCTCCGCCGAGTACTCGATGCTCCCCTACAGCACGCTCGATCGGAAACCGCGCGACATCTCCAAAGGCAAGCTCGACGGCCGCTCCGTCGAGATCCAGCGCCTCATCGGCCGCTCCCTGCGCGCCATCATCGACCTCAAGAAGCTCGGCGACAACACCCTCTGGATCGACTGCGATGTCCTCCAGGCTGACGGCGGCACCCGCACCGCCTCCATCACCGGCGCCTACCTCGCCGCCCGCCTCGCCGTCGAGAAATTCATCTCGGACAAGAAGATCTCCGACAATCCCTTCAACGACTCCGTCGCCGCCGTCAGCGTCGGTCTTTTCGACAGCCGCGAGATCCTCGATCTCAACTACGTCGAGGACAAGGACGCCGAGGTCGACTTCAACGTCGTCATGACCGGCCGCGGCAACTTCGTCGAAGTCCAGGGCACCGGCGAGGAGGCCACCTTCACGCAGGAGCAGCTCACCGCGCTGCTCGCCCTCGCCCAACGCGGCCTGAAGGAGCTCTCCGCCAAGCAGACCGAGTTTCTCGCCCGCCGCCTGCTCGCCACCGGCTTGTCCGGTCTGACCATCGGCAGTCGCTGAGCCGCGCCACAACCGTCCGCCCGCCGGCCGCGGAACGCCTGCTGGCTCCGCACTCTCCGCCGGCTTCGGGATTGTCCCCAGTTCTCCCCATGTCTCGCCGCACCGCTTGGCTGCTCTTGCCGATCATCTACATGGGCTACGTCAGCCTCGGGCTGCCCGACGGCACGCTCGGCGTCGCCTGGCCGCGGATGCATCTCGACCTGGACCAGCCGCTCAAGGCCGCCGGCTGGATCATGGTGGTCGGCACATTGCTCTCCGCCGTCTCCAGTTTTTCCAGCGGGCCCATCCTCCGGCGCTTCAGCACCGGCCCGGTCGTCCTCGTGAGCTGCCTGCTTACCGGCGGCGCAATCCTGCTCATCTCGCAAGCGCCCCGGTTCGTCTGGCTTATCGTAGCCGCCGTACCACTCGGCCTCGGTGCCGGCGCTGTCGACGCCGCCCTGAACGGCTTTGTCGCCCGCCACTACACCGGCCGGCACATGAACTGGCTGCACGCCTGCTGGGGCATCGGCGCCACCTCCGGGCCTCTGATCATCACCCAGTTTCTTGCCACACGCCATGGCTGGCGCGGTGGCTACCTGCTGATCGGCACTCTCCAGCTCGGCCTTGCGGCAATCTTCGCCCTCACCCTCCGGCTCTGGACCGAGGGCCCCGCAGCCCCGAGAACCGACAGCGCAACCGAGTCGACGGCCCGCGCAGCCCGCCTCCAAGCAGCCCACTCCGAAGCCGGCTGGCTCTCCGCGCTGCTCTTCATGCTCTATGTCGCCGCCGAGGGCTCGGCCGGCCTCTGGGCCACGTCGATCCTCGTCGTCGGCCGCGGTATCCCACAATCCGAGGCCGGCATCTGCGCCTCGCTGTTCTACGCCGCGATCACCGGCGGGCGCATCGCCACCGGCTTTGTCGTCGACCGCTGGGGCAACCGCCGCCTCGTGACCGGCGGCGCGTTGCTCGCCCTCGTCGGGATTCTCCTGTTCTCGCAGGCCGGCTCCGCGCCATTCGCCGCCGCCGCGCTCGTGCTGACGGGCGTTGGCATGGCCCCGATCTTCCCCGGGCTCATGCACGAGGTACCGCGCCGTTTCCAGCCCGACGCCGTTTTCACGATCATCGGCCGCCAATCCGGCGCCGCCTGCATAGGCGCAGCTATCTTCCCCGCCGCCGCCGGCTGGCTCGGCGACACGGTCTCGCTCGACGCCGTGGTCTGGGCCATCGCGCTCGGCGTCGTGCTGCTCTGCGTCGGAATCCGCCGCCTCGATCGCATCAGCTGACCACAGTTCGCGCGTCGGGTTCGGATGCAGAATTTCCGATGCAGAAACAGTGTACCCGGCCGATAACTGGGCACGATGAACCGCTATCTGGGATGGGGAATCACGCTGGCACTGTCTCTTTCCGCGGCGCTGGCAGCGGCAGAGGATTCAACCGTACGCCTTTGCGCCGACCAGTGGATGCCCTACAACGGCGACCCGAACGAGGCGAAGCCCGGCTATGTGGTTGAGCTCGCCCGCACGATTTTCGAACCCAAGGGCATCAAGGTCGAATACGACGTCATGCCCTACGAAGCGGCGCTTGCCGCGGTGAAGGAAGGCAGCCGCAGCGGCGTGATCGGCGCCAACAAGGATGAGGCCGAAGGGCTCACCCTGCCCGCCGAACCCATCGGCTCCGTCGCCACCTGCCTGCTCACCCTCGCCGGCAGCAAGTGGACCTACGACAACGTGGGCTCTTTCCGAAACGCCAAGATCGGCGTGATCAAGGGTTACACCTACTGGCCGGCGCTCGACACCTACATCGAGCGCAACGCCGGCAAGGAGACCGTCTTTGTCGCCGAGGGCGACGACCCGCTCGACGAGCTCATGACCAAGCTCCAGAAGGGCGAGATCGATGTCGTCGTCGAATCCGAACCCATTCTGCTCTGGTACCTGCGCAGCCATAGTCTGGATCGCACCACCTTCCGCGTTGTCTTCAAAGGCACCAACGATCCCATCTTCGTCGCCTTCGCCCCCAACGAGGACGGCAAGCGCTATGCCGCGATCCTCGACGAAGGCATCCGCGAGCTGCGCAAATCCGGCGAACTGGTGAAACTCCTCCAGCGCTACGGCCTGCGCGACTGGCAATAGCCCAATACCAGCGCCACGTCATACCGCGCGGGTGAGCGGGATCTGCGGCCCCAATCCGGAAATACAGCGAGAGCTTCCAGACCACCTGGGATGCTCCGCTACGGCCGTTTCGCCCGCCCGAAAACTCGCTCCACCACCGTGCCAATCTCGGCGAGCCGGTCCTTCAGTAGAAAATCTGTCGCGCCCTGCTGCCGCAGATCATCCTCGTTTGCCGAGCCAGAAACCACGACGACCGGCACCGCCGGCGCCTGTGCCCGCACCAGCTCGAGGACATCCCTGGCGTCGAACTGGCCCATGTTGCAGTCGGTGAACACGATCTCCGGCCGCTCGGCCAGCGCAGCGGTCAGTCCGGCGGCGTTGTCCGTCACCGTCCAGCTCAGCGCATATCCCAGCCGCTTCAGCGTGAGCACCAGCAACTCAGCATCCAGCGGGCTGTCGTCGACGATCAGGATACGCAGCGGTGTGTTCATGATCTATCCTCTCTCGGTATGCTGAAACGAAACGTCGCTCCTTTTCCAGGCGCAGCCTGCGCCCACACCCGACCGCCGTGGCGTTCCACCACCCGCTGCACGAGCGCGAGCCCCACGCCGACGCCCGGGAACTCCTCCTCGCGGTGGAGCCGCTGGAACACACGGAACAGTTTGTCGGCGTATTGCATGTCGAACCCCACGCCGTTGTCCGCGACGGAATAGATGGTGGCGTTTCCTTCGACCGCTGCGCCCACGCGGATGAGTGCCGGATCGCTGTGCCGGGAGTATTTCACGGCGTTGGAGAGGAGGTTGACCCACACTTGGCACAACAGCGCAGGATCGCCCGAGCACGGCGGGAGTTCGCCGATTTCGAATCGCACGCGCGGCTCCTTCGCCGCGGCACCGATTTCCTCGATGGCCTGCTGCACCAGTTCCAGCATCGACACCGGTTGCAGCGCCAGCGGCTCACGGCCGAGGCGCGAGAGGCGGAGCAGGTCGTCGATCAGCCGCCCCATGCGCTGCGCACCGGTGCGGATCACATCGAGGTAGCGGCGGCCCTGTTCGCCCAGCGCCGCCGTGCACGATTCGGAGAGCGCAAGCGCGTAGCCGTCGATGGTGCGCAACGGCGCCCGCAGATCGTGTGAGACCGAGTAGCTGAACGCCTCCAGCTCCCGGTTCGCCGCCTCCAGCTGCGCCGTGCGTTCGGCCACGCGATGTTCCAGCGTCTGGTTCAGACGACGGATTTCCTCCTCGGCGCGGAGGCGCTCGGTCATATCGATCCCGATTCCGGCGAAATACAGCCGCCCGTCGATCTCCAGCCGCACCGCGTTGAACATGAACGGTATCCGCCGCCCGTCCTTGACCAGGAGGTTGCCGAAGGCCTCGGCGTAGCCCTCCGTCAGCGCGCGCTGCACGCCCGCAGTGATCCGGGCGGCGTCCTCAGGGCTGCCCTTGTACCAGTCGTACAGCGTCATCCGGCTCAGCTCCTCGCCAGTATAGCCGGTCGCACGCTCATGCTGCCGGTTCCAGCGAACCAGATGCCCATCGGCATCGTAGAGATAGAGAAGGCCCGGCACGCTATCCATGACGGCATCGGTGAACACTTTCTCCCGCCGCAGCGTCTCCTCGGTCTGCTTGCGCTCGGTGATGTCGAGATGGGTTCCGACGATGCGCAACGGCCGGCCGGCGGCATCGCGCGCGGTCACCTTGCCGCGCGTGAGCACCCACACGGGCTGCCCGGATTTGTGCCGCATCCGCAACTCCACCTCGTAGGAGGGCGTACGGCCCGCCAGATGGGCGTCGAGCTCGCCGCGCACCATCGCCATATCCTCGGAATAGACCAAGCGCTCCCAGGTCTCGAACCGGGGCGCCAATTCCTCCGGTCGGTAGCCGAGCATCGTCGCCCAGCGCTCGTTGAACAGGACGTCGCCCGTCTGCACGTTCCAATCCCAGCACCCGAGGTCCGCCCCGCGCAACGCCAGCTCAAGCCGCTCCTGGCTCTCCCTCAACATCGCCTCCGCCCGCTTGCGCTCGGTGATGTCGCCGAAAAATGCCGTCATCCGGCCGGGGCCGGTCTGGAAGCCATGGATCTCGTAGGCGCCGCTCAAGCGCCCGCCTTCGCGCACCTCGTGCGTCGTCTCCAGACTTTCACCGGTGGCGGCAACGCGGCGGTAGGCGTCCGGGATGGCCGTCCCTCGCAGGAAGGGAAACGCCGCTTCGATCGTTCGCCCCACAATATCGGCATGTGCCACGCCGAGCATCCGCTCCGCCGCGGGATTGAACCCGGTCAACACCAGCCGCCCGTCCTCCTGCATCTCGTAGCTATGCGCACCGAACGGGGCATGCTCGATGATCGCCAGCAACCGCCGGCTATCCGCATCCTCCGGCAGGAAGTTGCCGGCCGGGCCGGGATTGGGCGCAGAGGGATCGATTGGCTGTGGCGTTGGGGTGGCGGCCATGTCGTGGGGTCTCGGTCACGCAGCGTAAGCGGGCGCCGGTGGCGGGCAAACAAGCCGGCCACGTTTTCGCGCCACCGCCGCACGCCCAGCGGCTTGCCAACGCGCGCTGCTCCCCGCAAAGTCCGCCCCTCTTCCGCTCAACCATGACTCTCTCTCCCGAACAACGCGCCGCCGTCGCCAAATGGGTCGCTGCAGGCGATTCTCTCGCCTCCATCCAGCGCAAGCTCACCGAAGAGTTGAAACTCTCCATGACCTACATGGAAGTGCGCTTCCTCGTCGATGACCTCGGGCTCGAGCTGAAGTCCCCCGCCCCGGCCAAACCCATCGCGCCGCCACCGGCCGCAGCCCCGGCCGAGCCGCCGGCCAAGAAAGGGCTCTTCGGCAAACTCAAGGACGCCGTCACCGGCGGTTCCGACGAGCCGGCCGAAGCCGAGCTCCCCGCCGAGGAAGCGATGCTCGACGAAGATTTTCCAGCCGACCTGCCGCCCGAGACTGCCGCTCCCGCCGGACTCGCCAACATCAAGGTCGAGGTCGACCGTCTCACCCGTCCCGGCACTCTCGTCAGCGGCACCGTGACCTTCAGCGACGGCGTATCCGCGAAATGGGCGATGGATCAGTACGGCCGCCTCATGCTTGAAGCCGCCAACAAGGCCTACAAGCCCTCGCAGGCCGACATCCAGGCGTTCCAAGCCGAGCTCGGGGCCCAGCTCCAGCGCATGGGCTACTGAGCGACCGCACAGTCCTTCCCGCACGAAGCGCCGTCCAGAAGCGGCGCTTTTCGTTATCTTTGCACAGACGTCGGCTTCTATCGGATTGTCGCATCACCGTTTCTGGGGTTTCGCTACAGGCACCGCGACGTCCGAGCTCGCGCACTGCCCCGCAAACCCGAACATGAAACTGCGCTTCGTCGCCTACCCCGCCATCGTCGTTGCCACGCTCACGCTTTTCGCCGTGAGCAGCTGCGATTTCCCCCGCAGTGCTCGCATTGCCTCAATCACCATTTCCCGACCGGCCGAAGAAGTGCAGCTCAGCCCCGATGGCCGGCTTCTCGCCGCTGTCGGCAGCAACGGGGCAATAGCCGTTCAGCGCATCGACGGCGCCGCCGCCGAGCCGCTGTTCGCCACCGAGTTTCCCCTCGGCGCCAACATCACCGAGCGGGCCGAGACCTCCATCCATTTCAATACCCACAGCTCCCATCTGCTGCTCCACAACTCCGACCGTTTCCGCGTCATCGATCTCACGACAAAGAGCACGGTCGAGTATCTGTTCGCACCGCCATCGCCCCAGCCGGCTGAGGATCAGGAACCGAGACTCCGCCCGGATACCGACTCACTCTTCCCGTTGCCGGACGACGGCGGCAGTCCCGATTCGGATCGGGACTTCATCGATCCGCCCAATACGTCCATGGGGAAGATCGCAACGGTGGCGCTCAGCTCGACCGCGCGCTATGTGGTACTGCGGCTCGAAGAGGGAAGGCGTGCCGCACTTCTGGAAACGACGGCCAAGGGCTATGCCTTCCGTCGCTGGTTCGATCTCCCCAGCCCCAGTCCCTGCAACTTCGTCTTCGCCGGCGACGATTCGATGCTGATTGTCGGCTATTCCGGATCGCATTTCCGGTTCGCTCTGCCCTCGGCCCGCCCACTGCCCGATTGCCCCTACGCGGTGAAATACCAGAACGGAATCCGCCTGACTCCGCATCCCGCCTCCGCGCGCTTCGCCTGCATCGACAGAAATGAGCATCTGAGCCGCTATGATGCCGCCGCCAACACCGTGCCGAGAACGTGCTACGGCACGACCAACAACGCAGGCTTCGGGCACCTCTACGGCAACGGGGCCAGCATCGTAGCGCCGATCTGCGACTCGGATTTCCACCTCATGGGACTCCGTATCCTCCCCGATGGCGCACCCGAGACCGAACGGTTCAGCCTCGACCACGACGCCGGATTCTCCCGCGGCACGCCCCGAATCTACGTGGGCTCCGGCGTAGGTCCCGAGGGACGGCTGCTTCGCGTCGCCACACACACCGACGATACCAGCCGGCTCACCATCGACACGTTCGATCTAGATCTCGTCGCCGCGCAGTCGGAGAGCCGCCGCCGGTCCTACAGCAACCACCGCCAACTCGCCTTCGCCGGAGGAGTCGCACTGCTGTGTCTCGTTTTCGAAGGCGGTCTGTTCGTCGCCAGCAGACGCCAGGAGACTGAGAGCCGACGGATCCGCGCACTATTGAGCGCCTGCACCGATGGCGAAACCGCTGAGGTCGCCAAGCTGGTACGCGGACGCGCAGGCCGCCGGCGCGCGAATCATCGCACCGACCGTGGGTTCACTCCGTTGTTGATCGCAGCCGTCAAGGGCCATTCCGAGGTCGTCGCCGCCCTGCTTACCGCGGGAGCCGACATCGAGGCCAGCGACCCGGAAAAGCTGGGCACCGCACTCACTTACGCCTGCTGCATGCCGAACAAGGACAAGGCGACAGCCCTCCTGCTCATCGACCACGCCGCGAACGTGCGCGCGAAAACGAAAGACGGGGTGACGGCCGCCAAGCTGGCCGCCGAGCGAGGCCTGGCCAAGGTGCTCGCCGCAATAGCCGCCAAGGATCCGGGCGCACTCGCTCTCGCCAACGACGAAGGCGTTACCCCGGCCTATTCCGCCGCCGAGGGGAACCACGTCGATTGCCTCGAGCTCTGCGCCAAGCACGCGCCCGCCTCGCTCGAGGTCCGCCGGAAGGATGACAACGCCTCGCCGGCCTATGTCGCCGCGTTCAAAGGCCACGATGGAGCGCTGGCCGTCATCGCCGCGGCTGCACCAGCCGCCCTCCGTCTCCCCGGGCCCAATGGCTACCTGCCGGCGACCATCGCGGCCCAGAAAGGCCAGGCGGCCTGCGTGCGTATCCTCGCGCAGCATGCGCCCGAGACCTTCTCCACGACAGTCGAAGGCGAGAAGCGCATCACCCCCGCCTTTCTCGCCACGCAGAACGGGCACCACGAGGCGCTGGCTCTCATCGCCACCGTCGCCCCCGCCACGCTCGGCCAGCCGCGCGCGAACGACAACGTCACCCCGGCCTACCAGGCCGCATTCAAGGGGCATGCACGCTGCCTTGAGGTCATCGCCGAGCATGCCCCGGACTCGCTCCTTGTCCGCAACGCCGAGAACCATCAGCCAGCCTTCGTCGCCGCACAAAACAACCACGTCAGCTGCCTCCAAGTCATCCAGCGTTTCGCCCCCGCCACACTCGCGGATCCCACCGAGGGAAGCCCGGCCTTTATCGCCGCGCAGCTCAACCAGCTCGACGCATTGCGCTACCTGCTCAAGGTCGTGCCGGAGAGCTTCGATGCGCTCTTCTCCGGCAACAACCCGGCGCACATCGCCGCAGCCCAAGGCCATGAAGAGGCCTATGCGCTTCTTGCCGCGGAGCGCCCGAGCCTTCTGACCGTCGAGAATCCCGCCGGAAAAACGCCGCCGCAACTGCTCGAATCGGCCCACGCCGCGCTCAAAGCAGACGAATCGAGCCAGCAGAAGTCCTCGCCTCCCGCGTCCGACAGCCGCTCCGGCATCGTCCTTTGGGGCGTCGGTTTCCAACCCGACCAGGCCATGCTGCACACGGCACTGATGACCTTCGCCCAAGGGAACATGCTGCGCATGGTGTTCCTCATGGGCTCGCCATCGGAGACCTCTCGACTCGACGAGAAGCCGAGCGAGGTCGAGGCCGTGATGTACTATGATCGCATCGCCCGGCGCAACGGCTGGAACGCCAGCGTGACTCCTCGTTTCCAGTTCCTCGGCCTGCCCGACGGGCGGAAGCTCATCCTCGCCTACCCACCCCACATCTAGTGCTCAACACGGGAAACCGCATACCATCATGAGCAACTCGAAGACATCGCTTCTCATGCGCTTGTTGGCCAGACCGCCCATACAGGCCGGCATCGTCACCACCCTTGTCGCAGCACTCCTCGTTGTCGGTGTTGTCAGGTCTGCTCGTACCGACCGGGAACAGGCCGAACGCGATGCCCAGGCTCGGCTCAATTCCATCGTCCCCCTCACCGCCTCAGCCGACACGGCGCTACGGCAACTCCGAGACCAACGGATGGCCGAAGCGAGCCTCGCTGCACAAAAGCAGAACACCCGCGGTACGCTCACCATCATCTCCGAACCGGAAGGGGCCTACGTCTACATCAACGGCACCCAGCTTGGAGAAACTCCGTGCTCCCTTCCCGACATGCGCATCGGCCGCTACGACCTGAAAGTCGTGGCAAGCGGCTTCGCCGAGCAGAAGTCGACAATCGAAGTGCCAAGCGGCGCCCCCCTCACCACAACGGTCCGGCTCGTGCGCCAGATCGGCAAGCTGAGGATCGAGACAACCCCTGCCGGTCTGCCGCTCCGAATCGAGCAGAGCTCATCGCTGGTGCTGAGCGAGTCGTTTCAGCCGATCACGGCAGTCGCCCCCTGCGAGACATCACTGCCAACCGGTTTCTATACCGTCTACGTCCAGCGAGACGGGTATCGGGAGGTCGAGCGAACCGTGGAGATCGGCCCCGATGCGACCGAACTGTGTTCCGTGACGATGACTCCTGCCCGTCTCGAAATCACAAGCACTCCCACCGGTGCCGAGGTGTACCATTACGGCGAGAAGGTCGGGGCGACGCCCTACACCATCGAAGCGCCCGAAAGTATCAGCGGCTCGTTTGAGATACGGTTGGAGAGGTACGAAACGGACGAGTTCTATGCGTTCACCGAAGTCGGAAGTACGGACAAGCATGAGGCCAAGCTCCAGCTCCGGGAAGCAGCTGAACCACAGCCGTGACGGATCCTCGGTGGGGACGCGACGGACGCCATGCGGCTCACCACACCCGCTCCGCCGGCTTCGCCTCAAAGGCGGCCTCGGTGGCGTCCGGCAGATCGGGGAACAGATCCAACCCCGTGAGTGCCTCGATGTGATCGATGCTGACGAGATAGCGAGCAAGCGGGGCATTGGTCGGGGCGTCCTGCGGAATGACGAAGGCCTGCGTACGCACGCGTCCTTCGTGCTCGTCGAGCATCACCATCCAGCAGGCCTCGGGCACTGCCACGCCACCGCGGAGCCGCTGCGGGTGTTTTCCGAAGACCGGGCCGGCCATCACCCACACCTCGCGGAACCGGGCCGCGTAGCTGGTAGCCGCACGTAGCTCGAGGTCCTTCCAGAGGCCGGCATTCATCGAGTGTTTCTGGGGGACGATGTTCGACATGAGGAACGTCTCCTCTTGGCCGCCCGCTCCAAAGCGCGTGGCGATGGCATAGTTGGGCGCCATGTGGCCGCGGTCGTAGCCACTGCCGCTATAGGTGGAGGGCTCGACACGGGCGACGGTTCGAAGGTCGACGGAGAACTTCTCCGGGCGCGGCGGAGGCTCGGGAATGCTCGGCAGATCCCACACCCGGTATGCCGCCCACAACGGATCTCGCAGGATGTCGCTGTAGCCGACGACATAGCCGCTGTTCGCCAGCACCCGGACCGGCGTCGTAGGCGCTACGGGGCGCGCACCACCGGCATAGAGCGCCGCATTGCCCTCCGCCTTGCGCTGTGGCACGGCGACGAACTGGTCGCCATAATAGAGCACCCAGATGTCGCGAACGACGTCCACAAGGTCGATCCGCTTGTTCCGGGAGAGGTAGTTCTCAACCAGCCCGCGAACTTCCTCCTGCCGCGACGCGGGCTGCGCGAAATACCATCCGCCCAATCCAAGCAACAGGAGGAGATTGATCCAGAGAACGATGACAAACGGTCTGCCGCGCGAGGCGCGTGCGCGGGAGCTTCGGGCAGCCATAGGGCGAGGTTGGACGAGCTGGGAGAGTCGCGAGGGCGCTGGACGCGTACGACGCGCGGCTATTTCGGCAGGGACGCCAGCGCCTTGTTGAGTTTCGCCAGTTCGAAGATCTCCGGATTGAAGCCCTCACCGAGCCACTCCAGCCATTCCTTGGACAGGGGCTCGTCCGGGTTCTTCAGCGAATAGAGCACTTCCTTGTAGCCGTCGGGACCGCCGCAGTCCTCGGGCGGACCGTTGTGTCTGCCGTCCAGGAGATGGGGGTACTTCGTGCCCGTCTTGGCCGCTTCGATCCGTTCGACATGGATGGCGATCCGCCAACCATCGCCGAAGCAGTACTCGTACACGATCAGCTCCTTGGCCGAGAGTTCCAGATCCACCAGTGTGATGTCCCGATCGTCCTCAACCGATGTCACATTCTCCCGCCGTACGGGGTTGCCGTACAGGACATCGTTGGCGACGAAACGGTGGATCTGGTAGTCGAACCAGCCGAAGGCGATCTGGATGGCGTCGTGCAGCCGGGCCAGACTCATCGACTCCCGCACCACCATGCGCCGCCAGATCTGCGGCTCGAGGTCTTGGATCGCGAGGTGCAGCTGCAAGACCCGTTCGGTCTTCCGCTTTTTTTTGCGCGCGGCGGCCTTGGCCTCGCTGAAGGAAATCATGACTCCGATTGAGCGTCCCGAGGCACTGTCATGCAAGCCTCCGCGCCGGGATGTCCCCAATTCGCAGGCTGTAAAAACACGGAGGCCGCCGCGCCCTAGGGGCGCTGGCGGCCCGTGCAAACCCTAAACACAAACAAACTGCGAGAACTACAGCCGGTGTTATCGGGCAGGGCGTCGGTGACTTGAGCGGAAATTCAGAATTTTCGCCACTGCTTCGCCTTTCACGCCCGGCTCGATGGTTAACAGCCGCAACCACAGCGCTTTCCGCAGGATGCGCGCGGTTGTTCCGCGGGGGCTGGCTGGATGCTTTTCAAGGGATATGTGAAGCGTTTGTCCTCGAAGTTTCGGAAGACCACCGCATCGGCGCCCATATGCTCGAGGTACTCGGGGTTAATGGGGACCTTGCCGCCGCCTCCGGGCGAATCGATCACATACTGCGGCACGGCATAGCCGGTCGTGTGGCCCCGCAGCGCGCGGACGATCTCGATCCCCTTGCGCACATCCGCGCGGAAATGCGCGCTGCCGGTGATCAGATCGCACTGGTAGAGGTAGTACGGACGCACCCGCATCCGCAGCAGGCGATGCACGAGCGCCTTCATCACCTCGGCATCGTCGTTCACACCGCGCAGCAGCACCGACTGGTTGCCCAGAGGCACACCTGCCAAGCTGAGCCGCTCGCAGGCGTCGCGCAGATCGGCGGTGCATTCCTTCGGGTGGTTGACGTGGATGCTCACCCAGATCGGCCCATGCTTGCGCAATACATCGCAGAGTCCCGGCGTGATGCGTTGCGGCAGAAAGACGGGAATACGCGAGCCGATGCGGATGAACTCCACGTGCTTGATCGCGCGCAACCGCCCGAGGATGTGGTCGAGCTTGCGGTCGGAAAGCAGAAGCGGGTCGCCGCCGCTGAGCAGCACGTCGCGCACCTCCGGATGCTCCTCGATGTAGCGCAACCCCCGCTCGTACTCGGGATGGAAGTTGTAGTCCTGGGCGTTGCTCACCAGCCGGCTGCGCGTGCAATAGCGGCAATAGGAGGCGCACCGATCGGTGATGAGGAAGAGGACACGGTCGGGATAGCGATGCACCAAACCTGGCACGGGCATCGTGTGCTCTTCCCCCACCGGATCGAGTAACTCCTCGGGGGAGACGACCAACTCTCCCCCGCTCGGGATGACCTGCTTGCGCACAGGACAGTCGGGATCGTTGCGGTCGATCAGGTTGAAAAAGTACGGCGTGATTGCGAAGGCGAGCTTCTGGGCGGCATGCTCGCAACCGGCACGCTCCTCCGGCGTGAGCTCCATCAGCTTCTCCAGTTCAGCCAGAGAGCTCACACGATTCTTGAGCTGCCAAGCCCAGTCGTTCCATTGCTCGGCCGGGACATGCGCCCACAAGCCTTGGCCGCTGGGCCAATCGTCGCGTTTGTCAGTGAAGGGCATAGAGGAGTGGGCCGAGGTTAAATCGCCGTTTTCCGCTGTCAAACGGCACATCCGCCAGCCGCTGCGCTCGAGTCTGCACATCACTTCCCAGAAAAACCCTTGGCAGCGCCCGCGAAACTCCTTTGCGTGCACCCCCGATGTCCACTCGGCCCACCGGAATTCTCGCACTTGAAGATGGTAGCGTCTATCGCGGCCTCGCCTTCGGCGCTAGCGCCACGATCGCCGGCGAAGCGGTGTTCAACACCAGCATGACCGGCTACCAGGAGATCCTCACCGATCCCTCGTACTTCGGCCAGATCGTCACGATGACCGCGCCGCAAATCGGCAACTACGGCATCAGCCCCGAGGATGAGGAATCCGCCCGGCCCCAGGTCGCCGGCTTCGTCGTGCGCGAGCTCAGTCCGATCACCAGCAATTGGCGCAGCCGCATGTCGGTCCACGATTATCTGGTCAAGTATGGCATCCCGGGCCTGCAGGATGTCGACACCCGCACGATCACCAAGAAGCTGCGCGTCGATGGTGCCATGCGCTGCTGCCTCTCGACCGAGGGGATCTCCGAGGCAGACGCAATCGCCCGCGCCCGCGCCCGCGCCAGCATCGTCGGCGCCGACTACGTCAAGGACGTCACCTGCACCAAGTCCTACGTCTGGGATCCGAAGGACCCGACCAACATCGCCTACCTCCCCGTCGGCACCACGCTCGGCGCCTTCCCGATCCCGGAGAAACGCTTCAAGGTCGCCGCCTTCGACTTCGGCGCCAAGCACACCATTTTCCGCAAACTCGTCCGCCACGGCTTCGAGGTCTACGTACTCCCGGCTAATGCCACCGCCGCGCAGGTCAAGGAGCTCACCCCCGACGGGCTCTTCCTCTCCAACGGCCCCGGCGATCCAGCTGCACTCAGCTACGTCCACGGCACCGTGCGCGAGCTGCTCCCTCACTACCCGACCTTCGGTATCTGCCTCGGCCACCAGATGATCACCCACGCCCTCGGCGCCTCGACCTTCAAGCTGAAGTTCGGCCACCGCGGCGGCAACCAGCCGGTGAAGAATCTGGAGACGGGCAAGGTCTCCATCACCTCCCAAAACCACGGTTTCGCCGCCGATCCCCAGTCGCTCGAGAAGGCAGGCGCGGTCGTCACCGAGATCAACCTCAACGACGGGACCGTCGAAGGCCTTCGCCACAAGTCGCTCCCGGTCTTCTCCGTGCAGTACCACCCCGAAGCGGCGCCCGGCCCCAACGATGCCGACCCGCTCTTCGTCGACTTCTACCGCCTGATCGAAGCCCGCAAAGCCGGGAAGATCTAGGTTCGAACCGTCTTTTTCCAAGAGCCTGCAAACGAGTGTTTGCAGGCTCTTGGCGTTTCTGGGCCACAGGTTTCTCGCCCCCGCCCTGCTCTCTTGGCGCAGGGTCGTGTGATTGCCCACTCGTCCGCCCCTGCGCCCGCCTCCGGCGCACAAGAGCCGCTGGCGCTCGGCTTCGATACTAGCGACTGAGTTTATGGCATGATTGCGCCGTTCGAACCACCATGACCGCCACCGAGACGCATCTCCGCCGACTCACAGCTCCTCGCCAATTCTCCGCGGCGAAGGAGTCCCCCACATCGCGTCGCACCACGCCCGAGCATCAGCTCTGGGAGCGGGCCATTCGGAGTGCGCGACTCGGCGCTCACAATCTGCCCGGGCTGGTCGAGTTTGTTGAGAAAGTAGGCCCCTGCCCCACCCAGGGCGATATCGCCGTCTACTTCTCCACACGCATCGCTCCGGATAGTCGCGGGCAGCCCATGGCACGCTTGGTCGACTCTATCGGCCGGCGTACGGAGACGGCGTTCGAACCACTGGTGCAGCATGCCCATGGCCTGCTCGACACCGTCGAATCCGCGCTGATCTCCGCGGACCCGCTTGTCGGCACCGCCACCGGCGGCATCCAGCGCTCGATGGAACGCATCGTCGACGGCGTGCGCTGTATCGGCTTCACGGCGGCACGCCGCACCGCCGCATTGGATCTGGAGTTCTCGGTGTGGGTCGCGGTCCAGAGCGGCTACGCCGTCCGCGTCGATTTCCGCGGTGCGAACCTGCGCGAGCGCGCCTCCGCAGAACGCATTTCTTCCGTCTATGGCATGCGCCGCTACGATGTGGATGCCAGCGGCCGCTGGCTGCTGCAGTGCCAGACAGATCGCATCACCTTCGTGACCGACGACCCAACGCTCCCAGCCAGCGGCTACGCCGAGCGCACCTCTTCCTATAGTAAGCATTGGGATCCGCAGTCCCTGCAGGCGGCCGCCTGAGTGACGCCGCACGACCGGCATTGCCCTTGCGGCGGGTGTCGCACACGCTGCTTCTTTCCCGCACCGCATGTCCGCACCCGCCGCACTCTACAATTACGCATCCGAAGCCGTCCGCCGCTGGCGCGATGGCATGAACGCCGACGCTGCCCTGCGCGATTTCATGCGCCGGCACCCGAAGTTTCCCCAGCCCGGCCGCGAGAAACTCACGCGCGCCGTCTTCGCCTACTTTCGCTGGCTGCGCTGGCTCGAGAACGGGCGACTGCCCGAGCAGATCGAGGCCGCCGCCAAAATCCAGGAACGCTTCAATCAGGATCCTCGCAGCGTGAAGGACCAGGCGCTCGCGGCCCTCGCCGTACCCGACTGGGTCTGGGCCGAGCTCGATTTGGGCACCGATCCCGCCGAGGCCGAATCCCGCAAGTTCGCTTGGCTGCGCTCGCTCCAGGTCAAGCCACCGCTCTGGCTCCGTGCCCGCCCCGGTCGCGCCGCCGCACTCGCAAAGACACTCGGCCACTGCGAACCGGCCTCGCATCCGCTCGCACCTGACGCGCTCCGCTACTCCGGCTCCGCCGATCTCTACGTTTCGGACGCCTTCAACTCCGGCGAGTTCGAGATCCAGGATCTGGCGTCGCAGCTCGTCGGCGCCCTCTGCGCTCCCAAGCCCGGCGAAACCTGGTGGGACGCCTGCGCCGGCGAAGGTGGCAAGTCCCTCCACCTCGCCGACCAGATGCAAAACAAGGGCACGCTCTGGTGCAGCGACCGCTCGCACCGCCGTCTCGATAACCTCAAGCGCCGTTTCAGCCGCGCCCAACTTTACAACTACCGCCTCGCCCCTTGGGAGACGCCCGACCACCTGCCGACCAAGACGAAGTTCGACGGCATCCTCGTCGACGCCCCCTGCTCCGGCATCGGCACTTGGGCCCGCAACCCCGATGCCCGCTGGACCACTACAGTGCAGGACGTCGAGGAACTTGCCGGCGTTCAACGCAGCCTCCTCGAGAAGGTCGCCGGCTCGCTCAAGCCTGGCGGCCACCTCGTCTACGCCGTGTGCACCCTCGCCCGCCGCGAGACCACGGATCTCGCCGCGGCCTTCACCACCGCCCACCCCGAGTTCACACCCCTGGCCCTGCCAACCGGTTCGATTCCGAACAATCCGCAGTCCGTGATCTCGAAGACTCTTCCGGAGGTAGAGCGCGATCCGCATTGTGTGACTCTCTGGCCGCAGGATCGCTACGCCAACGGCATGTTCGTCGCCGCATGGCAAAGAAAGTAGAGCCCATCACCGGCGCCACCGTCCGCGCCGACTTCAACGCCGTCGAGGCGGTCGTGCACTACACACGAGCCGCCCATCGGCTCGGCTTGTGGAAATCCGAGCAGCTTCTCATCGAGCGCTTCTTCACCGACAAGAACGCGCCGTTGCTCGAAGCCGGCTGCGGTGCCGGTCGCGCCACGCTCGGACTCCGGGAACTCGGCTACCGCGACATCACGGCCTTCGATTTTGCCGAGGAGCTCATCGAGCAGGCACGCGACCTGGCTGCCAATCGCGGCGCCACCGGTATCCGCTTCCTGCACGCTGACGCGACGAAGCCTTCGCAAATCCGAGCCCTGCTTCCGGCCTCGCCCTGCGCCCCCCACTTTTCTGGCGCCCTCTTCCTCTTCAACGGCTTGATGCAGATCCCGACGCGCCGCGCCCGACGCGCCGCCCTGCGCAACATCGCCGCTGTGCTCGCGCCGGGAGCTCCGTTCCTTTTCACCACCCACGACCGCGACGAGCCCGACGAGCTCCATCTCTGGCGAGCCGAGGCCAAGCGTTGGGCCGCCGGCACCCAGGACCCGCGACTGCACGAGTACGGCGACCGCTACTTCGAACACGAGCACGGCCGCACGTTCATGCACCTGCCTGATCGCGACGAGATGCTGACCGAACTGGCCGCCACGGGCTGGACCCACGAGTACGATATGATGCGCAACGAACTCGCCCGCGAATCCCACTCCGTCCGCGACTTTTCCGACAACTGCCGCTTCTGGCTAGTGCGTCGAGCCTGAGGACCGTCCCGGTACGGCGACGAGACACCATCCAGCGCGCAGCGCCCTAATTTCCGCCTAAGAAATCCGCGGCTGGCGCGTTGGTATTGCAGACGTCCGACATTCACCCCCAACTTCCAACCGGCATGAGCCCGCTCCACGATGAACACGACGCCTTTGTGCGCGAGGCCATCCGCCTGCACGAGCGGTCTTTGCTCCGTTATGTCATCCACCTGCTCGGCGACCACGACCGAGCCCGCGACATCGTGCAGGACACATTCGTCAAACTCTGTCGCCAACCCATCACGGAGATCGACGGGCATGTGGCCGAATGGCTGTTCACCGTCGTGCGCCGTGCCGCACTCGATGTCATTCGCAAGGAGGGTCGCATGAGCCAGTTTGCCGAAGGGCAGGCCGAGCGCCTCGTCGCCGCGGAACCGACGCCAGCGGCCACGGCCGAAGCACGCGAATCCTGCACCCAAGTCCTGTCCCTCCTTCCACGCCTGCCGCACAACCAGCAGGAGGTAGTCCGCCTGAAGTTCCAGGAAGGGTTCAGCTACAAGGAGATCTCAGCCATCACCCACCTTTCCATGGGGAATGTCGGATTTCTCCTCCATACCGCACTTGCCACTTTGCGACGCGAGATGACACGCCCAAGCGCTGTCTGACACCGCTATCCAACGGAGATATCGCCATGCCCAAGATCGATCAGAACGACCCGCGCCTCACCGCCTACGCCTTGGACGAGATGCCTGCCGCGGAGCGCGCCGAGTTCGAGAAGCATCTTTCCGACGATCCGGCCGCGCGTGATGCCATCGCTGAAATCCGACGCACGGCCGGCGCGCTTGCCGATGCGCTTGCTGCGGAACCCCTGCCCGAACGCAGCATCTCGTATCCGCTCGCACCGCATCAGTCACACTGGTTGCGCCAGCTTTGGGCCGAGAGCTGGACGATCTGGGTGCCACTGGGCGCCGCCGCTGTTTTCGCGGTGTTCTTCTGGCGCGTCTATCTGCCCGCACAACAAAGGCAGCACGAACTCGCCAGCCGAGGCACCGCCGTGCCGTCACACCCCTCCGGCGTTCCCATCGAGGTGGCCTTCACGGAGTCCGACAGCAGCGCGGCCCAGCCCGCGGCTTCGAAACCCAGGACCGATTCGCCCGAGACCCCGACCGGAATCGAAACCGCATCGACCACGCTCAAGACCGCGTACTTTCTCACCGCTCGGCAAAACCCCACATCGCGCTTCGCCGTCAATGTGGGAAGCGCGGCCTATGCCGATGTGCGCCGCAGTCTTGAGGCCGGCGAGCGCCCGTCCACCGGCATGGTTCGCATCGAGGAATTGGTGAACAGCTTCCGCTACAGCTATCCGCAGCCCAGCGGCGATGCTTCGTTGGCACTCAGCACCGAGATGCATGCCGCCCCATGGGCCGACGGACACTTGCTGGTGCGCATCGGGCTTCAGGGACGCGCCGCTTCGGTATCCGATCCGACACCGGCGGCGACTCGGGATGCGGCCCGTGAACACCTCACCGCCAGCGCTGCCAGGGACATCCGTGCCCTCGCCGCCCGCGATGTGAAGGTGCAGGTCGACTTCAACCCGGAGAAGGTCCTCGCGTACCGACTGATCGGCTACGAGAACCGCCTACTCAAGGGTGTCGCCGAAGCCGCCACGAACGACGACTTGGCCGCCGGGCGCAGCGTCACCGCACTCTACGAGATTGTGCCGCTGCCGCCGTTGCCGCGCTCTGCGGTCGCCGCCAAGACGCCGCCGCCGCCCACGCCCGATCCGAGCGACACCGCGGAGTGGCTCACCGTAAAGCTGCGCTACAGCGAGCCCGGTGTGGCCCAAGGCCGTTCGGTCATCGTGCCGCTCCATGCCAACGTCGCCGCGGAGACGCCTACCCCAAGCGCCGACTTCAAGTTCGCCGCGGCCGTCGCGGGATTCGGTCTTATCCTCCAGGACAATCCCAACAGAGGCACAGCCACCTGGGACATGGTCGAGGAACTGGCGAAAGCCGGCATCGCCACCGAGGATACGACTGCGAGCGAGCAACGCCGGGACTTCGTTTCTCTCGTCAAGAAAGCCCGCGAGATCGAACCGGCCGAAACGCCGGCGGCGACCGGTAAGCCGGCCGCTCAGTGATTAAGCGCAGGCCAGTGCCTGTGGCATGGCCTGCCTTCGCCGGCTGTATCCCGATCGCAACGCAGCCGTAGGCTACGTACGGATGAAGATACCCTTCAGGTTCATCTCCAGTGCCTGCGGATTCGGGGATGCGCGCAGACCGTCGCTCTTGGCGATCTTGCCGTCCTTGATGAGGCGATAGAGGTCCTTGTTGAAGGAGACCGAGTTTGTCTCGGTCGTGGCTTCGAGCAACGCCTGCACCTTGTCGAAATGCCCCTCAAGGATGAGGTTTCGCGCGGTCGAATCGACCATGAGAACTTCCTGCGCGGCGTACCGGCCGCCGCCTTCGAGCGCCGGGACGAGCTTCTGGCAAACCACGCCCTTCACGACCGCCGAAAGCTGACGGCGGATCTGCTCGTGCGACTCGTGCGGGAAGAACTCGAAGATACGATTGAGCGACTGCTGGACGTTGGCCGAGTGCAGCGTCGTGATGACCAAGTGGCCCGTCTCGGCCGCGGAGAGCGCCGTCTCGAGCGAAACGGCATCGCGCATCTCGCCGATGAGGATGATGTCGGGGTTCTGGCGGAGCACCGAGCGCACGGCGAGGTTGAAGCTCGGGGTGTCGATGCCGATCTCGCGCTGGTTGAAGATCGATTTGCCGTCCTGGAAAGTAAACTCGATCGGGTCCTCCATCGTGACGATGTGGCGCTCGAGGTTCTGGTTAATCCAGTTGAGCATCGAAGCCATCGTCGAGCTCTTGCCCGAGCCGGTGGGGCCGCAGACCAGCACCATGCCGTCCTTCACCTGCGCGAGTTTGATTAGGCGCTCAGGCTGGAGGTTGAGATCCGCGAAAGTCGGGATGTGGCTCTTGATGTGGCGGAAGACGACCGAGATCGAACCGCGTTGTTGGAAGGCATTGACGCGGAAGCGCCCGATGTTCTCCGCGGTGTAGGCGAAGTCGATCTGTCCGTCCGTGTCCCACTGGGGCTTGAAGACGAACGGCACGTACTCGTCGACGAACGCCTGGATGATGTGCCGCGGGATCGGCTCCATATCCACCGGCTTGAGCCGGCCGCTGATGCGCAGGTACCCGACCTTGTTGGTCTTGATGATGCAATCGCTCGCGCCGGTCTCGACGCCGAGTTTGAGCAACTCGTTAAAAATCTGGGTGTGCATTTAGGCTAGGGCTTGTTTCCGTGGGGGAACGTTCCGTTGGGCAAAATGGGATGGATTTCTCGTACCGTCCGCTGCATTTCTCCTCAAGGTATCGTTTCGTAAACCGCCAATCAAAAATCCTTTAGCAATGACCAATCCGCGCGAGTTCACCGGCGCCATCACCGCACTTGTGACGCCATTCCGCAACGGCCAAATCGCCTACGACGACCTCGACCGTCTCGTGGACGCCCAGATCGCCGGCGGCATCAAAGGACTCGCCCCGGTCGGCACCACAGGAGAGTCGCCGACGCTCGACTACGACGAGCACATCGAGGTCATCCGCCGCGTCGTTGCACGCTCCGCCGGGCGAGTTCCCGTCATCGCCGGCACCGGTTCCAACTGCACCCGCGAGGCCGTCGAGCTCACCAAGAAGGCGGAAGCCGCCGGTGTCGACGCCATGCTAGTCGTGGCCCCCTACTACAACAAGCCCAGCCAGGAGGGGCTCTACCGCCATTTCAGCGCCATCGCCGAAGCCACCGCCAAGCCGATCGTCCTCTATTCCATCCCCGGCCGCTGCGGCATCGAGATCGGCGTCCAGACCATCGCCCGCTTGCGCTCCGCGTTTCCGCATATCAACCACATCAAGGAGGCCGGCGGCTCCTGTGATCGCGTCGACCAGATCCGCCAGGCCTGCGGCGACTCCGTCACCATCCTCTGCGGTGACGACGGCCTCACCCTTCCCTTCCTCTCGCTCGGCGCCAAGGGCGTGATCTCCGTCGCGTCGAACCTGTTCCCTGCCGAGATCGCGAAGCTGTGCGAGCTGGCTCTCTCCGGAAAGCGTTCCGAAGCGGTTGCCCTCCACCATCGTTTCCAGCCGCTCTTCAAGAACCTCTTCGTCGAGCCCAATCCGGTGCCGGCCAAGTACGCCATGGCCAAGCTCGGCCTCATCGCCTCGCCCGAAGTTCGCCTCCCGCTCTGCGAGTTGACCGAAGCCAACCGGGCCCTGCTCGACAAGACCCTCGCCGCCATCGCACGCTGATCCCCATGACCCAACCTCGCATCCTCATCAACGGTGCCAAGGGCCGCATGGGCCAGGCGCTCATCGCGTGCGCCAAGGACGCCGGCCTCTCCGTCTCCGGTGCCGTCGACATCGGCGACGATCTCGCCGCCGCACTCCCCGCCTGCGACATCATCATCGACTTCAGTCATTACACCGCCACGGCCAACGTAATCGACCTCGCCAGCCGTCATGGCAAAGCGCTCGTCGTCGGCACCACCGGCCACTCCGCCGAGGAGCGCAACAAGCTCTCCGCCCGCGCCGCCGGCGTCATCCCGACCGTCTGGGCCAGCAACTACTCGGTCGGCGTCAACGTTCTCTTCCATCTCGTCGCCGAGGCGGCCCGCGTACTCGACGACAGCTTCGATGCCGAAGTCGTCGAGATGCACCATCGTTTCAAGAAGGACGCCCCCAGCGGCACCGCAGGCACCCTTCTCGAGATTCTCATGCGCGCCCGCGATCTGAACGAAGCCGATCTGCGCCACGGCCGCCACGGCCTCGTCGGCGAGCGCACCAAGCGCGAGATCGGAGTCCATGCGTTGCGCGGCGGCGATGTCGTCGGCGACCACACGGTCATCTTCGCAGCCTTGGGCGAGCGAGTTGAACTCAGCCACAAAGCGGGTGATCGCGCGATCCTCGCGCGCGGTGCGTTGCACGCGGCGCGTTGGGTGTTCGGCAAGCCCGCCGGCCTCTACGACATGCAGGACGTGCTCGGCCTTCCAAAATCCGCCAAATGATCGCCAGCCTACGCGGTACCCTGCTTTCGACCACACCGCTTCACGCCGTGGTCGAGGTGGCCGGCATCGGCTACGACGTGAGCATCCCGGTCACGACCGCCGAGAAGCTCCCGCCGGCCGGGCAGTCGGCGTTTCTCCACACGACTGTTGTCTACCGAGAGGACTCGCAGGCCATCTACGGCTTCGCCACGGCCGCTGAGCGCGATTTCTTCCGCCTTCTGATCGAGAAAGTCAGTGGCGTCGGCCCGAAGGTCGGGATGGCGTTGATGAGCCATCTCTCGCTTCCCTCGCTCCAAGGAGCCATCGCCGGCGGCGATGCCGAACTGCTCTCGAAATGCCCGGGAATCGGCCGCAAGACCGCCGAGCGCATCATCCTCGACCTGAAGGACAAGCTCGGCCCCGCCTCCCTGATCGTCCCGGCCAGCTCCGGCCTGGGCGCCAGTGTTTTACCAAGCGCCCCATCCACACTGGCCGATGCCACCGCAGCACTCGTCGCGCTCGGCTACAAGCCGCAGGATGCCGACAAGGCCGTCCGCAAAGCCCAGGCCGTGCTCGGTACCGACGCTACGACCGAGTCGCTAATCAAGAAGGCCCTCAGCTGAGGGCTGTTTCGGTTACGGATCGCGCCCTACTTCGCCACACCAGACGCCGCTCCCGATAGAGCGGCGTTGCGCGTTTACTGGGCGCCATTCCTGCCATTCTCGTGGGCTTTCCCCTAAACTGGGGCAATTTCGAACCGTTAACCATTGGGAGAAAACACGTTCGTGCCTTCCCCTCTCGCCAATCAGACCATCGCCCGCATCCAGCAGTCACTTCGAACCAACGAAGCGGCGAGCCTGCCTGAAGTCATCAAGCTCATCGAGGAGCTCTCCAGCCGCGCCTTCACCATATCCGTGCAGGAGTTGGCCGACCTGATCAGCCGCGACACGATGGTGACGGCGAAGGTCATCCAAGCGGCCAATACATTCGGTTTCAATCCGTTCGGGCACACCGTCACCACCGTCACCCAGGCCATCCAGGTGGTGGGCTTCAACAAGATCCGTAACCTCGCGCTCTCGATGCTCCTCATCGAGAAGGCGCTGCACAGTTCCCAATCAGAGGCGCTGAGGGAATCCGCGGCACTGGCCCTCTGCAGCGGGCTTTTCGCCCAGGCGCTCTCCTCGATCCACCCCGAGCAGGATCCCGAACAGGCCTTCGTCTTCGCCTGCCTCCGCCATTACGGACGGCTCCTGCTGACCACATTCCTCGGCGAGGAGTTCAAGAAGGTGCAACAACGCCCGGTCGATGAGACCGAGGCCGAGGCTTGTCGCCGGATCATCGGACTCACCCCGCTCGAGCTCACCCACCGGCTCTTCGAGGACTCGCGTCTGCCCCGCACCATCCTGCGCTGCCTGCAGGATGTGCCACCTGCGTTGCTTACCCAACCTTCGAGTACGCCCGAGGAGCGCCTGACCGCGATCACCCATTTCTCCGCCTGCCTGGGTGAGATCGTCGTCTCGTCACGCATCAGCTCGGGCTCGTTCGCCGAGGAGGCCGAGAAACTCCGGGCCAGCTTCGGCAGCACACTCAACCTCACGCAGGACGCCATCGGTGTCCTGATGAAAGTCGTCGATCAGAACATCCGCAGTTTCACCAAGACCTACGGCGCGAAGTCCGTGTCCACCGGCGTGATCCAGCGGATCGGCGAGCGTGCGGCCAATGTCGAACTGCTTCCGCCTTTGCCCAGCGCCACGTCGGCCGCGCCCGCAAACGCAGCAAGCGCGCAAACACCCGCCACCACACCGGCACAGGGCGCGACAGCATCCGCCGGAACCAAAAACGAGTCCCCTGCGCCGCCAAGCACCGATACGACCGGGCTTCTCACCGAGTGCCTCATCGGCCTCACCGAGTTGTCCGTCGCGACTGTCGTCGATGTACCGGCCATGGACATGTACGCCATTACAGCCATCCGCGGGGCCTTCGAGTTGCAGGACTGCCTGCTCTTCGAGCGCGATTCCGACGGAAAAACCTACACGGCCGAGCTGGGAATCGGGGCACTTCTGGAGCTCGTCCGAGGACGCCCCGTCGTCGGCATCGACCGCCGCGATGTCTTCGGCATCTGCCTCACGCGGCGAGAGGATGTGCTCATCCGCGACACCACCGATCCCAAGATCCGGCCATTCCTTCCCGAGTGGCTTCTGGCCGCAGGATCGATCGGCAGTTTCATCCTGCTACCGCTCCAGAACAACAGTGGCGCCATCGGGCTGATCGTCGCAGCCCGCACCGGCCGGCAGCCCATCCAGCTTAGTGCCCGCGAGCTGCAGTTGCTCAAAGCCATCCGGCAGCATCTCGTGACCGCCCGCCGCATCGCGCATCGGCCGGACTGATTCTCGCAAACGCCGCAAACTTTCGGCTTTCGTTTTTTCGGCGGCTTCCCCAACTTCCCGCGCTCGCACACGGAGAGGTGGCAGAGTGGTCTATTGTACCTGACTCGAAATCAGGCGTGCCCGTGAGGGTACCGTGGGTTCGAATCCCACCCTCTCCGCCACTCTACAGAGGGCTAGAAAAGGCCTTCACCCCGATAGATTCCCGAGCGGAATCACCGACGGCGGCACCTATTCCCTTCCCGTGTCGGGAATCGGACACCACGGCATTAGTAGAGTGCCATCCGCTGGTGGGTAATGTTCGCCGTATATAGGCGTTCCAGCACCGGCAAACGAGTGAGCAACGGCGCCCCTTCATGCGCTGCGCGATCCGGACGCGTACAACGCCTCAATTCGTTCTCAAGGGAGCTAAGCCCCAGCTCCGATACCGAGCGCATTATGTCGGTGAACGTCCGTCCAGGATTGTCGTCTGACTGCGCGGCAAGAGCAGCCATCCCCGAGAGTTCCGCAAAAAGACACCGCGACAGCTCGAGCGCCTTCTCCCGATCGATGCGAAGCCGTTGGAATACGAGAAGTGGATCCTCGAAATGCTGGCGGCACCATCTGGTAGCGAGCGCCTTCGCGACGGCTCTGTGAATCCGGTTGTTGTCGTACGGTTTGGTGAGAAATGCCACCGGCCTGAGCGATAGCGACTCGGCCACAGCCTCGCGATTGGGCGAAGCGCTCACCAAGATGACCGGGAGTCCATTCCAGATCGGATCGTCACGCACCCGCCTCAGAAAATCGATGCCCGTCGATTCACCGAGCCAGAGATCGCTGATGAGCAGGTCGGGCACAGCATCCATTTCCAACACCCGCCAACCGTTCTCAGGCGAGTCCGCCTCCCATACGGTATGCCTCTCTCGCTCGAGCATCAGCCGAAGCAGGCGCCGCGATGCGGGATCGTCCTCGATGATTAGTACCCCTCCCATATTCGAAATCTGCACAGCACTCGCGTTGTAGCCAGTGGCTCCACGCGAAAAGCAGGCCGCGCGGACGCGTTTGCCTCACCGAGTCGCCTAAAGAAGCTGAGCCGGCCACACAGTTTGCATCCATGCACTCGTTTCAGGTTCATGGCGCCACGCCAAGAATCCTCCGTCACACAGCCCGAGGTTCCGTCGCCCCTCCGACCGGCGCACTCGTGTCGAATGCCGCCGGGAGGAGAAACGACCAAACCCTCGCAGAGAACAGACTGGGCGAGCTCGCCGGTTACGCCCTTCGGGCGATTCCGCCTGCACCGCCCATCGCCCCCGGCAGCGGCCGCGTGTGCGGGGTGCTGCGCTCAGTGCGCACACGCCCGGTACTTGCAGAATGAGCTGTCGCCGGGTGTGTGACATGCCGAGCGAGATGCTCGGCATGCCGCAGCCCGAGCATGAGCCCGCGAAGCTCCGCCAAACCGCGAGCACGACCGATGCACGAATACCCCGGATTGTCCGGCTGGGGCTTCGCAAGATCGTCCATCATCGTGTGCCCGTGGTCGGGCCGGAATGGAATCTGCCAGTCTGCGCGCCCCTCGGCACGGCGCCGGTCCTGTTCGTCGAGCAACGCCCGCACCACGGCCGGCATGTCGACCGAACCCGCAAGATGGTCGGCTTCGTAGAACGAGCCATCCGGGAGCCGCTGGGTGCTGCGAAGATGCGCGGCGTGGATGCGCGGAGCGAACTGCTGGGCCATGGCCGGCAGGTTGTTCGACGGACGCGCGCTGAACGACCCGGCGCAGAAGCACAGGCCGTTCGCGAGGATGTCGACGCCCTTGAAGATCGCCTGCACGTCCTCGGCAGTGGAGACGATTCGCGGCAGTCCCAGCACGGGAAACGGCGGGTCGTCGGGGTGGATCGCCAGCCGCACGCCGACCTGCTCCGCCGTCGGAATCACCTCGTCATGGAAACGCCGGAGATTTCCAGAAAGTCCTTCGCGGCTCAGATCCGAGTAGCGCGCGAGCATCGCACGCATCCCGTCGAGGGTGAGGCCCAATTTGCACCCGGGGAAGATGTCGATCACGTTCTGGACGAACTTCGCGCGGGCGCTGTCATCCATCGACTGCCACCAGCGCGCACTGCGCTCGAGTTGCTCGGCCGTGTAGTCGCGCTCCGCACCAGGCCGCTTGAGGGCGTGGATCTCGAACGCCGCAAACCGCGCCGGGTCGAAATGCAGGCATTCGGAACCGTCGGGCAACACGTAGCGCAGGTCGGTGCGGATCCAGTCCAGCACCGGCATGAAGTTGTACACCACAGTGGTGATGCCTTCGGCGGCGAGATTGCGAAGCGTCTCGCGATAGTTCTGGAAGAGCGTCTTGAGATCGCCGCGCCCGGTCTTGATGTCCTCATGCACCGGCACGGACTCGACAGCGGTCCAGCGCAGCCCCGCGGACTCGACCATCGCCTTGCGCTCGCGAATCGCCTCGCGCGCCCAAACCTCGCCGTACGGGATCTGATGCAGCGACGTAAACAGCGCCGTCGCCCCGGCCTGCCGGATATGCGAGAGCGGCACTGGGTCGTTGGGCCCATACCAGCGGAATGATTCTTCGAGAAGAAACAGGTCTGCCTGAGTGATGTTCATTTGTCGGAGGAAAGTGGTCGGTGTCGTCGGTCTCGGTCGCCAGCTAGTCGCTCTGTGACTCGGCTTTCGCCGTCGGTATGATGGTTCGATATTGCTAGCAGGCGCCGCGCCCTTCGTGGCCGTTGTGCGCAAAAAGCCGGCCATGAGGAGGGTTTCGCGCGCGCCTGTCCAACAGTGTTTAGGAGACGTCAACTGCAGCCGTCCCTCCGCTTACCATCGTCCGCCGTACAGCCTGGGGAAACCCACCCATCCCAAGCCGTTCTTGCCGTTCGCCACTCCAGGTTCGCAGCCCCCTCGCCTCTCGGCTGATGCACTGCGCTGCGGGAGTGGCCGTCCCGGGATATATCCCGCTCATGTCTCTCGTCCTAGGCCTTGCTGTGCTGATTGCACTGGTGGCAGCGCGAATGCCTTCGACACAGAACAGCGAGACGTGAACGGCGGCCTCGGATCCGGGGCCGCCGGCGGAGCCCCCCCCGCCCCGCCGACACACACGTCAGTGTCATTCCGCCGCGAAGAGCGCCCAGAATGGATCCTCCGCAGGTTCGGGCAGCGGACGCGCGACGCCATCGCGCACGAGCGTTCCAACGCAAGTCGCGGGATCGGCGGCGAGCCGCGCATCAAAGCGCCCGAGTGGCCAGGCGGGGATGCCCTTCGCCGCCAGTGCAGCCCCGACGCCTTCAACCGCCTCCGGAGCGACAGCGGCGAGCAAAGTCCCCTCGCTGATCGCCGCCCACGGATCGAAGCCGAGCTCACGGGCGACGGCCGCGATGTCCGTCGGCACTGGCACCGTGTCAAAGTTGCATGCCACGGGCAGCCCCGCGGCATGGCCGATCTCCCAGATGCCGGTCAGCACCCCGCCCTCCGTCGCATCATGCATGGCGTGAACGCCACCGGCACCGAATGCCGTGAGCGCATCCTCGACGACCGTGATCTCACGAGTGCGGGCGAGCACGCGCTCGAGTAGCGCCGGAGCCAACCGCGGCTCCAGACGTTGGCGACGCAGCACCGCCAACAGCGCTGCCGCTTCAACGCCGGGCCCTTTTGTCATGAGGAGCACATCGCCGTCGCGTGCACCGCCAGGGGAGATCCAGCGATCGCGTTCCGCGAAACCCCACACCGTGATGCCGCCCACAACCGGAATCGTGACCGCACCGTACCAGCCGGTGTGCCCGCCCACGATGGTGATGCCGAGATCGCGCGCGGCCGCCGAGACGGAGTCGACGATGATCTTCGTGTCGCGCTCCGGATAGCCGGGCGGGAGCAACAACGAGTACGTCATGTGGCTCGGGCGCACGCCGGTCACGGCGACATCGCTCGCGCCGATATGCGCTGTGAACCACCCGAAGGTTTCCAGCGGCAGGCCCGCGGCCGGAAAGATTGGATCCTCGGCGACAGCCATCACTCGCCCGTCGGCAAGCTCCAGAATCGCGGCGTCAAGTCCCGCGCCGGGGCCGACGAGCAGCCTTCTGTCGGGCAGCCCGATCGAGTTTGCACAGAGCGCCGCCATCCGCGCCGGGGAGAGTTTCCCGACACGCGGCACGCCTGCATCTTTGGCCGAGGTCAGGATAGTCTCACTCATGGCTCAGCTTCCTGCCGAGGACCTGTTCGACGTCCTGCACCTTCCCCATCAACCGGCCGGTGGCGCCAGCGCGGTCGTCGATGGCGATGTGGGTAAGCACGCGCGGGCACAGTTCGCGCACGCGGCGATGGCAGCGCATGATCAGTGCCATCACCTCGGCCTCATCACCCTCGACGGTGGTCTGCATGGCGCCGAGCGCGTATGGCAGGCCCGAGTCGGCGACGACCGCGAGCGAGGCGGCGACCTCATGTCTAACCTCTTCGGAAGCGCCGATCGGCACGACAGAGAAACTGGCAAGCATGGTAAACCTCCTGGTGAGCGCACGTTCGCGCAGCGACGGAGTGGTTTGCCGCATGCCTGCCGGCCAAGACAATAGACGATGACGGATCCCTTCGGCGGCATTACCCGCATCAGGTTCATCGGGTATGATCTCAGACCGGCGCCCGGCGCGCGGCCTGCGCGCTGGGACATCGGCCACCCCGTCGTTTCGGAAACGTGTGACGGCGCATTTCGTAGTACGTCGCTGCCGGCGCTGTCAACCGGCGCGCCGCAACGAGCCTCCTTCGGCATGGGCCCGGTGCACCGAGCGCACTGCGTCCCATTTTCGGGAGCGCGCAGTCCCTGAGTCGCAGGAATCTGCCGACACCCGAGATTTCGGCGGCGAACGCATCTCGTTCATCCTTCGGCAATAAAGTCAGGCTGCGGCACATGGCACGACCTCTGCAATAAGGAGGATAACAACCGCTGCTGCTCATGAAAACAACTCGCACCCTCCGCAACGCCCTCCTCGCCATCGTCGCCGCCAATCTCGCCACCTACGTGCTCATGCACGCCAGCCTGCCTGTGACCGATATCTTCGAATACACCGCCGGGATCATCGTGGCCGCCGGACTCTGCGCCTTCCTCGTGGCCGAGCCGGCTGCACGCCGCACCCTCCCGACCGCCGTGAAGCCCGCTGCCACGCCATCGGAACCCCGGCTCGCAGCGACACGGCGCGTCCTCGTCCACGCGATGTGATGCGCAAACGCGACGCGGTCTGCGCGTTCCGCGAAGCATCGTACCGTCTGACACTCCTTTGTCTGTAGTCAGTGGGCACGCCCCGCCGCCGGAATCAGTGCATCCGGCGGCGGGGCTATGTTTTGGCAGCTTGTCCCTCCACCTCGTCGAGGAGAGCAAGCAAGCCGGCTCGCTAACGCTGCACAGCGCGCAGCCTCTGCGGGTCGAATACGATGGAAGCGCGCTCGTACTTGGCGATCTGCCCCTCGGTCTGTCCGTACTTGTACGGCTCGATGGTGGCGGTCCCGGCCAGTACGCCCTTCACGCAGTCGATCAGTTCGGACAAGTAGGCCGCATCGATCGGCTCGTGATGGCCGGGCAGGATCGTGGCAAACTCGCCCGAGCGCGCGGCCACCTTCTCCAACGAGGCCAGATATGTCTCCAGAGGCAGGGAGCCCGCCAGCTGCAACCAGACGAGCCGGTTGATGTGGTCGCCGGCGAAGAGCAGTTTGTTGCCGCCATCGATAAGGACGATCTCGCCGGGCGTGTGTCCCGGAACTTCGACGACTTCGAGCCGGCGACCGCCCAGGTCGATGATGTCGCCCTCCTTAACGGCGTTCAGGGCAAGCGGCTTGGCCTCGGTGTCATAGGGGAACAGCTCGCCGGCCGGCACCACCGCGCCATTAAGCGTCTCCCGGTTTCGCTCCCGCTGCTCGGGCAACGCGTTGCGCTCGATCATCGGGAAATCCGCCGGATGCGCCAGCACCGCCCCGAATTGCACGTCGGCACTGCTGTGGTCGCGATGCCCATGCGTGTTGATGACGGTCAGCGGCAGCTTTGTCAGCGAACCCACATAGTCGCGGAGGTTCGCGTGGCCGTAGCCGACGTCGATGAGCAGCGCCCGCTCACGCCCGAGGACAAGGTAGCTGTTCACCACCCCGTGATCGATGATGCACCAGGTGTCCGACGCGACTTCGCTCGAGGTAAACCACTCGGAAACTCTGGGGGCGGGCTTCGCGGTTTCCGGCTCGGCACGAACGAGAACGGTGATCGAAAACAGGACCAACGGAAGCAGGAGTATACGCAGGGGATGCATAGGGAGAGGGTAAATGCGAGACCGGCCCGGCGGGGTCAAACGCCATGCGGCGCACGCCCCGCACGAGGTACGCCGCGCAAGAACAGCGGCAAATGGTGAAACCATTGAAGAATCGCACCATTCGTGCCGATGAGGTCACAAGTCCCCCACCCATATCGCCCCCTTCCATGCCTACGCCACTCACCGAAGACCTCTTCAAGGAATGTATCGAACAGGCCGTCCAGAAGGTCTTCAGCACCATGATCCGCAAGAACGCGGTCCCCGTGCACGGGTCATCGCCAGTGCCCACCACCGATCCCTGGGCACGCCCCGCCGACCTCGGCGGCATCGTCGCCGTCGGCAATGTTGGCTTCGCGGGCGACATCTCCGGACTGGTATTCATATACCTCTCGGAAAGCTTCGCACACATCATCGTGCAAGGGATGCTCGGCATGAGCGAACAGGAAGCCGCTGAAGCCGGCCGGGAGGTCGCCTCCGATGTGATCGGCGAACTCACCAACATGACGGTCGGTACGTTCAAGAACCGCATCCACGATCTGGGGTACCCGTGCAAGCTCACGATCCCCACTGTCGTCTGGGGCGCCGACATCGCCATCCAGCCGCCACGCGGCGCCACCCGCCGCACCTACATCTTCAGTGTCGAGGGTCACAGCGTGATCGCCGACCTCATCTTCAAGGAAGACTGATTTACCCATGCACAAGCTGCTCACGATCGACGATTCGAAGACCATCCGTCTCATCCTCGCCCGCGCCTTCAAGGACTACGCCTGCACGCTGGTCGAAGCCGCCAACGGCGAGGAAGGGCTCAAGGCCGCCGCCGAGCACAAGCCCGATGTCATCATCCTCGATATCACCATGCCCCACATGGACGGCATCGAGATGCTCACCCGCCTGCGCAACACCGGGGACAAGACCCCCGTCATCATGCTGACCGCCGAGGGCGGCGCCACCAGCGTCGAGAAGGCCCAACACCTTGGGGTAAGCGACTACATCGGGAAGCCCTTCCAGAACGAGGCAATCGTCGAGAAGGTCCAGAAGGTGATCCCGCTGGCGAAGAAGGCGGCATAGGAATCTGCCCCCGCCAGCGGCTTGCAGGCGTTTCCATAGCTGCGAAGGCGCCAAGGCCTTCGATCCGTCGTTCCGTAGCCGGACGGCGCAACCGTGCAGCCTGCAGACGGCCCGGACGACAGAAGGCAACGCAGAGAACGAAGGCCGGACCGGCGGAGGCGTCTCGCCACACGCCTACCGCACTGAGCATTGCTACGCCCAACGTGGGGCTCACTCTTTGCGCAACCCGTCACGAGCGCAGCCCACGACACATGGAAGACCAACTTAAGGCAGTCGCCGATTCCTATGATCGCGCGATCGTATTGGGAATGAAGGGCATCGACCAATACAAGGATCTCCCGGCGCTCATCACCGCCAATCCCGCCTACCAGCTGTTCCTCAAGATGCAGGAGGAAGGCAATCTCTCCGACAGCGCTCGCGAGGAGATCCTCACCTTCCTCGCACCGCGGCGGGACCTGTGGTTCGTCGACCTCGGCTGCTGCCTGAACCTGATGTTTCGAGGATACGACAAATGGGAGTCGCTCTACCACGGCGTTGATATCAGCCCGAACACGATCGAGCTCCTGCATGCCTACGTGAACCGTAACCGCCTCCGCACGGGAGCGCTCGTCTGCTGCGCCATGCACGAGACCCCCTTCGCGGACGACTCCTTTGAGATCGGCGCCTGCATCGGATCGCTCGAGTATTTCGAGAAAGACTATGTTCGCCGCGCGCTGAGAGAGATCCGTCGGCTCATCAAGCCCGCCGGCAGGATCGTGCTGGATATTCCCGATGTGGGCAGTCCCGAGTTCGAATCGATAGCGATGATCGAGGCACACCTCGGGAGACGCGAAAGGTTCGACATGAGGGTGACGGAGTTCGAGACCGAGATTCGGCCGTTCTGGAACATCGCCCACCGGGAAAAGGTCGGGCCCATGTTGCAGTACTTTCTCTCCAGCACGAAATGAGGAAGGCGCCTGCTGGCAGGCGATTCGGCGTAGCGAGTGCGTATTGCTAAGTGCATCGTACGACCCAGTCTCGGTCTGCGAACCAACCGAACATGCCGCGTCCCACGATCTTCTTCGACATCAACGAAACCCTGCTCGACCTCGCCCCGCTGCGCGCAGCGATCGGCGCCGCCATGGGCGGGCGCGACGATCTGCTCGCCCTCTGGTTCACCACCCTCCTGCACCAGTCGCTGGTGGTCACCGTGATCGACCGTTTCCGCGACTTCGACGATCTCGCCGCAGCGTCCCTGCGTGCCGTGGCCGCACGGCAGGGGATTTCAATCACCGACGAACGTGCCCGCGAAGCGGTGGCCGTAATGCGCACGCTGCGTGCCGCACCCCGATACCGTACCTGCCTTGAGGGCACTACGCGACGCCGGTCTGGCGGTGCTCGCCCTCTCCAATTCGTCTGCGGCCACACTGCGCGCCCAGCTGGAACACGCCCGTCTGACCCCGCTTATCACCGGTGCGATCTCCGTCGAACAGATCGGTCTCTATAAACCGAATCCGCACGTCTATCGATGGGCCGCCCGCCAGGCGGGATCCGATCTCTGCGATTGCTGGCTGCTCGCCGCGCACGAATGGGACACCTCCGGTGCGCTCCAAGCGGGCTTCAAGGCGGCCGATATCCATCGCGGCCCGACTCCGGCCGAGCACTCCAACCCGCAACCGCAGTTCATCGCGCGGGACCTGCTCGACGCCGCGCGTCGGATCATCGCCAACGAGACCTGCTCCGGCACCTAAGCGGCCAAGTTACCGACCGCTCTGCACTCCATCCTCGTTCGACCGCTCCATCTGCCAGCTCGCATCGCCACGATTCCGGCCCTTCGCTCGCGCGTTTTCCAAGGGCAAAGCCATGAATCCTCAGCTGGTTCATCCCCGCGCAAACGACACACAGACCGTCTACCTGAAGAACGTCGTCAAGGACCCGAACATCGAGGTCGGCGACTTCACGATGTACAACGACTTTGTCCGCGCCCCGAAGGATTTCGCCCACAATAACGTCCTGTACCACTACCCGATCAACCGCAACCGCCTCGTCATCGGCAAGTACTGCTCCATCGCCTGCGGCGCGAAGTTCATCTTCACCTCCGCCAACCATACCGCCAAGTCGCTCTCGACCTACCCTTTCCCGATCTTCTCTGCCGAGTGGGGACTCGATCCGACGACGATTACCGAGGCCTGGGACAACAAGGAAGACAAAGGATGTGCCCCCGTACACCATCGTCGGCGGCGTGCCGGCGCGGAGAATCCGCGAGCGTTTCGCGGCGGAGACAGTTGAGCGGCTCCTCCGCCTCAAGTGGTGGGATCTGCCGCCGGCGGAAGTCCGCGCGCTGCTGCCGGCGCTGATGAAAGGCGAGTTGCCCGGCGAGCCAAACTCCGAGGATAGGAGATAGCATCCGGCCTTCGCGCTGGCATAGCGCGCCGTTTCGCGGTTTTCTTGTCGGAATGGTTCAGATTCCCCTCGAAGACAACGCTGGCGACGTGATCGCCAAAGCCATGCGCGGCGCCAATATCGGCGACACCGCGCTGGGCCGCCTTGCCGGCGTCGATCCCGAGCTCGTACAGGCCGCGCGCAAGAGCAAGGGCGACGAAACCACGCTGCGCGCCATCGCCCCGCACCTGCGCCTGAGCGCGGCGGCGCTTGTCGCGCTCTCGCGCGGCGCCTGGTACCCGCGCCCGGTCGCCTTCCCCGACGGTTTCGCCATGTGCACGACCGACTACGGCGACATGACGATCAACGCCTACATTGTCTGGGACCCGGTGTCGAAGCGTGCCGCCACGTTCGACACCGGCTCGACCGCAGCCCCGCTGCTCGCCGAGATCGACCGCCGCGGGTTGAAGCTCGAAGCCGCATTTCTCACCCACACGCACCAAGATCACCTCGCCGACCTCGTCTCCATCCTTCGGGCTCACCGGGTTCCCGTCTGGACCTCCGAGCGCGAGACGATCGCCGGCGCGGGCACCTTCGCCGAGGGGCGAGTGTTCGAGTTCGGCGCCGTGCGCGTCCGCACACTCTCGACCTGGGGCCACACGTGCGGCGGCGCCAGCTACGTGGTCGACGGCCTCGCGCACCCGCTGGTCGTCGTGGGCGATGCGCTCTTCGCCTCGTCGATGGGCGGCGGCATGGAGTCGTACGAGGACGCCCGCGATAACAACATCGCGAAGCTCATGAGCCTGCCGCCGGCCACGGTGATCGCGTGCGGCCACGGCCCGCTCACGACCGTGGGCGAGGAGCTGGAGCACAACCCGTTCTTCGCACGGTAGCGCGCCGCGCCGCCCGCCTCGTTTCGTGTTTCCGTTTCTTCCGCCATGCCCACCGCTCCCCACAACTCCTCCGCCAAGCCGCTGCTCGACCTGCACGGGCTCCGCATCGTGCGCGATCGCACCACGATCCTCGCCGGGCTCGATTGGACGGTGCGCCGTGGCGAGCACTGGGTGATCCTTGGGCCCAACGGTGCGGGGAAAAGTTCCCTGCTCGCCGCGCTCACCGGCTACCTCACTCCCTCGGGCGGCGAGATCGAGGTGCTCGGCCGGAGTTTCGGACACAGCGACTGGCGCGAGTTGCGCGAGCACATCGGCGTCGTCGGCGCCGGCATGTCGCGGTTGATCGAGCCCGACACGACCGCGTTCGAGACCGTGCTCGGCGGCTACCGCGCGATGCTCAATCCATGGGGCCGGTTCCCCGCCGCGGCCCGACGCCGCGCGCAGCGGCTCCTCGCGCAGATCGGCCTGGCCGGCATCGCCGACCACACTTGGCTGCAGCTCTCCGAGGGCGAACGGCAGCGCACGCTCCTCGCCCGCGCCCAGATGGCCCACCCGCAGTTGCTCATCTTGGACGAACCCTGCGCCGGCCTCGATCCCGTGGCGCGCGAGGCGTTTCTCGCCAGCCTCTCGCAGTTCGCCCGCGCCCCCCGTGGGCCCGGGCTAGTGCTGGTCACCCACCACGTCGAGGAGATCGTCGCCGGCTTCACCCACGCGTTGCTGCTGCGCAAAGGCACCGCGCTCGACGCCGGTCCGCTCGCCAAGACCATCACCTCCGCGAAACTCTCCGGGCTCTTCGGTCATCCGGTGCGCGTACGGCGTGAGGGCCGCCGTTGGCGGCTGCACGTGGCGGCCGTAGCATAAGCGACCACGCAGCCACCACCGGCCCGCGAGCCGAGGTCCACGCCGCACCCCCGCAGGGCGTGGAGCGGCGTCATGAATTCCGCTCATTTTTCCCTTGTTGCCCGACAGGGGTTCCCCGAGCGTCGACATCTGTCATGTCCGGAACGCACTGCACCCCAACCCCCGCAGTCTAAGATATCGCGGTCCGGCCGTGGCAATTGAGAGATACGATCTACTCAAATACACATGAACGAATACATCGCTGAAGTCCTCGAAGTCACGGCCCGCCGCAACGCTGGCGAGCCTGAGTTCCTCCAAGCCGTGCGTGAAGTGCTCGAGACCCTCTCCCCGGTCGTCGAGCGTCACAAGAAGTACAAGGATAACCGCATCCTCGAGCGCGTCGTCGAGCCGGAGCGCCAGCTCATGTTCCGCGTGGCCTGGACCGACGACAAGGGCCGCGTGCAGGTCAACCGCGGCTTCCGTATTCAGTTCAACAGCGCCATCGGGCCCTACAAGGGTGGCATCCGCCTCCACCCCAGCGTCAACATCGGCATCCTGAAGTTCCTCGGCTTCGAGCAGGTCTTCAAGAACTCCCTCACCACGCTGCCCATGGGCGGCGGCAAGGGCGGTTCCGACTTCGACCCCAAGGGCAAGAGCGACGCCGAAGTCATGCGTTTCTGCCAGAGCTTCATGACCGAGCTCTGCAAGCACATCGGCGCCGACACCGACGTGCCCGCCGGCGACATCGGCACGGGCGGCCGCGAGATCGGCTACATGTTTGGCCAGTACAAGCGCATCCGCAACGAGTTCACCGGCGTCCTCACCGGCAAGGGCCTCAAGTGGGGCGGCTCGCTCATCCGTCCGGAAGCCACCGGCTACGGCAACGTCTATTTCGCCCAGGAGATGCTCAAGACCCGCGGCGAAGACTTCAAGGGCAAGGTCTGCACGGTGTCCGGCTCCGGCAACGTCGCCCAGTACACCGTCGAGAAGCTCAACCAGCTCGGCGCCAAGGTCGTCACCCTCTCCGACTCCAACGGCACCATCTACGATCCGGCCGGCATCAACGCCGACAAGCTCGCGTTCGTCATGGAGCTTAAGAACGTCAAGCGCGGCCGCATCAAGGACTACGCCGACAAGTTCGGTGCCCAGTACCTCGACGGCCAGCGTCCGTGGGGCGTGAAGTGCGACTGCGCCTTCCCGAGCGCCACGCAGAACGAGGTCACCGGCGAAGAGGCCAAGACCCTCATCAAGAACGGCTGCAAGCTCGTCTCCGAAGGCGCGAACATGCCCTCGAACCCGGACGCGATCGAAGCCTACATCGGCGGCAAGATCCTCTACGGCCCGGCCAAGGCCGCCAACGCCGGCGGCGTCGCCACCTCCGGTCTCGAGATGTCGCAGAACTCCATGCGCCTGGGCTGGACCCGCGAGGAAGTCGACCAGCGGCTCCACAACATCATGATCAGCATCCACGACAACTGCGCCAACACCGCCAAGGAATACGGTGCCGCAGGCAACTACATGCTCGGCGCCAACATCGCCGGCTTCACCAAGGTTGCCGACGCGATGATCGATCAGGGCGTGCTCTGAGCGCAGCTCCATCGTCACCCTTCGAGACCGCGCCCGCTCCGGGCGCGGTCTTTTCTTTCGCCCCCTGCCCCGCCCCCGCGTTCCTCACGCGACTCGCGGTTTGATATCTCCGAGTCCGCACCGCTACTATCCGAACCATGACAAACTCCCGCGCCGCCTTCACCACCGGCATCCCCGGACTGGACACAGTTCTCCACGGCATCGAACCCGGCGACAACATCGTATGGGAGGTCGACGACATCGAGGAGTACGGCGAGCTCATCGTCCCCTACGTGGAGGCCTCCAAGGCCGCGGGCCGCCATCTCATCTATTTCCGCTTCGCCCCCCACCCCTCGCTCGTGCCCGACTCGGCCGGCGCGGAGATCCACAACGTGGATCCAGCCGGCGGCTTCGAGAACTTCGTGCGCGACGTCCATGCCGTCATCGAGCGCGCCGGGCGCGGCGCCGTCTACGTATTCGACTGTCTCTCCCACCTCGCCGACGTGTGGAAGGCCGACCAGAGCCTGGGCAACTTCTTCATGCTCACCTGTCCGCGTCTCTTCGACCTGGAGACGGTGACGTACTTCGGCCTCTTCCGTGACAAGCACTCCAGCTACGCCCTCGACCCGATCCGTAGCACGACCCAGTTCATGCTCGACCTGTTCCGGCTCGACGAGCGGCTCTACGTGCGCCCGATCAAGGTGCAGCACCGCTCGCGCGAGGCGATGAACACCATCCACGTCCGCCAGGGGGAAGCGTTCCTCCCGGTTAAGGAGAGCGCCGTGCTCGCGCAGATCCTCTCCCGCACCCAATGGCCCCGCCTCCAGAGCGACCGCCGCTCCGGCTACTGGCGCAAGCTCTTCGCCGAAGCCCAGGTCGTGTCCGAAGAGTTCAAGGCCGGGCACTGCACCCGCGACCGCTACGACGAGATGCTCGGCCAGATCCGCTGGGCCATGCGTGTCCACCGCTCCGGCATCGCCCCGCTGGTCGAAAAGTACCTCACGCTCGAGGACTTTCTCGTCATCCGCGACCGCATGATCGGCATCGGCTCCGTCGGCGGCAAAACCCTCGGCATGCTCGTCGCCCGCGCCATCCTGCGCGAACGCGATCCCGACATCGCCGCCAAGCTCGAGGCCCACGACTCGTTCTTCGTCGGCGCCGAGGTCTTCATCACCTTCCTCGTCCAGAACAAGGTCTGGTGGTTGCGCGAGCAGCAGAAGAGCGACGATACATTTCTGCAGGGGCTCGAGGAAGGCCGCCGTCGCATCACCTTCGGGCGGTTCCCCAACAACATCATGGAGCAGTTCCAGGGCATGCTCGATTACTTCGGCGAGTCGCCCTACATCGTCCGCTCCAGCTCCATCCTCGAGGACGCGCGCGGCAACGCCTTCTCCGGCAAGTACGAGAGCGTCTTCGTCGTCAACCGCGGCTCGCGCGAGCAGCGCATGTCCGCCCTTCTCAAGGCCGTGCGCAGCGTCTACGCCAGCATCCTCGACGAGGAGGCCCTCCGCTACCGCAAGCGCCGCGGCCTGCTCCACAGCGAGGAACGCATGGCCCTGCTCATCATGCGTGTGTCCGGTTCCCCCCAAGGCCGCTACTACTACCCGCAGGCCGCTGGCGTCGGCCTCTCCTACAACCCCTTCGTCTGGCACCCCGACATCGAGCCCCAGGCCGGCGTCGTCCGCCTCGTCTTCGGTCTGGGCACCCGCGCCGTAGACCGCAGCGACGACGACTACACCCGCCTCGTCGCCCTCAACGCCCCCGGTCGCCGCCCCGAGGCCAGTTTCGACGACGCCCGCGAGCACTGCCAGCGCCGCATGGACTGCCTCGACCTCAAGGAGGGCCAGTTCGTCTCCCTCGATTTCCCCGAGGTCATCAAGGAGCCCACGGACTTCCCCCTCGATCTCTACCTCACCTACACCGCGGAAAACTACCCCTGGATCACCTTCGACCGGCTCCTCACCGAGACCACCGTCGCACCTGACCTGCGACGCATGCTCACCATCTTGGAGGAAGCCTACGACCATCCGGTCGACGTCGAGTTCACCCTCAACTTCCTCGCCGACGGTTCCTACCGCATCCATCTGCTCCAGTGCCGCACCTTCCAGATCCAGCGTGAGACCGGCATGCTCATGCCCTCCGAGCAGGTCGAGAGCCAGCGGCTCCTCACAGCCAACGGTGCCGTCATCGGCGTCAGCCGCGAGCAGCCGCTCACTCGTATCATCTACATCGTCACCGAGACGTACGCCGCCCTGGCCGATCGCGACCGCTACGAGGTCGCCCGCCTCATCGGCAGGCTCAACCGCAAGCACCCCGAGGACGACCGCGGGCTCATGCTCATCGGCCCCGGCCGTTGGGGTACGCACAGTCCCTCGCTCGGCATCCCCGTCGCCTTCGGCGAGATCAGCCGCGCCTCCGTCATCTGCGAGATGGTCGAGATGCACGACCGCCTCATCCCCGATGTCTCCCTCGGCACCCACTTCTTCAACGACATCGTCGAGCACGACATGCTCTATCTCGCCTACTTTCCACGCAACTCGGGTAACAGCTTCGACACCGCCTGGTTCCGCAGCGCGCCCAACCGCCTGCTCGAGCTGGAGCCCGACGCCACCCGCTTCGCAGAGATCGTCCGAGTAATCGACTGCGCCGACATCGTGGGAAACCTCTGGCTCCGCGCCGACGCCACCCAGCAGCAATCCATCGTTTTCCGCACCGAGTAACAACGGACGGGCCATCCAGATCATCGTATCCGAGTGCCAGTGGCTCGGATATGAGCGGGGACTGGGGTTCGAATCCAGCCGGCCCGAGAAAGCCCACGGATCGCAGGATAGGCTCAAACGAGCGCCGCAGGACGCCGCGAGCCGGAGACTGCGCATCCGAGGAACCGCGGCTTGCAGCGCAGGCCACGCAACCGCCCCCGCCTCAACTATCACGAAGTCGCCAACAAAAATTGGCGATAGCCTCGGCACTCACCAATCCACAGCCTGTACGCTCCAGCCGTAGATAACCGCCAACACCACGCTCAGTGGTTGGCAATCAGAGCAGACAGAATACTCTCCGATCTCTTCCTCCTCGCATGACCACCTACTCCCAAGCGAAGCATGTCTGGCAGTTTTTCCGTGCAGGCGGATTGGACCAAGTCCGCCTCGAGACTGGTGCCGATCTCGCCGCACTTCGCCAACTCGATCCCAAACTCTGGATAGCCCTCGCCTGCCCCACCAAGGGCCTAGAGTTCGACCAGCGCACGCTAGACCTCATCGACACCGACAAGGACGGCCGCATCCGCGCCCCGGAGATTCTGGCCGCCACCGAGTGGGCACTATCCTGTCTCAAACAGGGCGACACCCTCGCCCGCGGCGACGCCCCGCTTCCGCTCGCCGACATCGACACCTCCATACCCAATGGCCCCGCTCTGCTTGCGGCCGCCAAGCAGGTCTTGACGGCCGTCGGGAAACCCGACGCCACCTCGCTCTGCGTGGCCGACTTCGCCAACACCGCAAAAATCTTCACGCAGACCTGCTTCAACGGCGACGGTATCATCCCTCCTGAAGCCGCGGTCGATCCCGCCACCAGGCAAGCCATCGCCGACATCATCGCCACCGTCGGCAGCACACCCGACCGTTGCGGCCAGCCCGGCATCGATGCTGCCGTAACCGCCAAATTCTTCACCGAGGCCCAAGCGCTCGCCGACTGGTGGGCCAAGGCCGACCAATCGATCAACCCGGCAGCCGGAGTCCTCTTCCTCGGCGACCGGACCGGCACCGCCTACGAGGCGCTCCAGGCCGTGCACGCCAAGATCGGCGACTACTTCAACCGCTGCCATCTCGCCGCCTTCGACCATCGGGCCACCGGCTATCTCAACCGCAGCGAGTCCGACCTCGCCGCCCTCGCCACCAAGGATCTCTCCACCCTCGGCAGCGATATCGCGGCGTTGCCGATCTCGCAGATCGGGCCGGGCCGTCCGCTCGCCCTCACCGAGGGCATCAACCCCGCCTGGGTGCCTGCCATCGCCACGTTCCGCACACACGTCGTCGCCCCCATCCTCGGCATCGTTCGCACCTCGCTCACCGAGGGCGAGTGGCACGATGTCCTGGCGAAGTTCGAACCCCACGCCGCATGGATCGCCGCCAAGCCCTCGACATCCGTCGAGAAGCTCGGCCAAGCACGCATCCACGAACTCCTGCTCAGCTCCGCTCGGGACGAGATCGCCAAACTCCTCGCCCGCGACGCGGCCCTCGCCCCCGAGCTCGCCGCCATCGAAGCCATCGAGCGACTCGTCCGCTACCACCGAGACCTCGCCCGTATCTTGGCCAACTTCGTCAATTTCGCCGACTTCTACGACCCCGCGCGCCCCGCCATCTTCCAGTGCGGCACCCTCTACCTCGACAGCCGCCACTGCGACCTCTGCTTCCCCGTGGCCGATCCCGGAGCCCACGCCGCCATCGCCGCCCTGAGCAAATGCTACATCGCCTACTGTGATCTTCGTCGCCCGGGCGAGACCGCCAAGATTGCCGCCATCTTCTCCAACGGCGACTCCGACTACCTCATGGCCGGCCGCAACGGCCTCTTCGTCGACCGCAAGGGTCGCGACTGGGATGCCACCATCACCAAGGTCGTCGATAACCCGATCTCCATCCGACAGGGCTTCTGGTCGCCGTACAAGAAGTTCATCCGGATGATCGAGGAACAGGTGGCCAAACGCGCCGCCGCCGCCGAGTCCGCCTCGGACACCAAGCTCGCCACCGCCGCCAGTACCGCGGCCAACGCCGACAAGACGGCCGCCGCCAAACCCGCCGCCGAACCGAAGAAATTCGACCTCGCGCTCATCACCGGCATCGGCGTCGCGCTCGGTTCCATCGGCACGATGCTCGCCGCCATCTTCGCCAAGGTGCTCGATCTGGCCTGGTGGCAGTATCCGCTCGTCTTGGTCGCGTTGATCCTCCTCATCTCCCTGCCCTCGATGCTCATCGCCTGGCTCAAGCTCCGCCAGCGCACCCTCGGTCCGGTGCTCGAGGCCAACGGCTGGGCCATCAACGGCCGTGTGAAGATCAACATCCCGCTCGGCACCTCCTTCACCGCGCTGGCCAAGCTGCCGCCCGGCGCCCGCCGCTCCCTCGAGGACCCGTTCGAGGACAAGGCCGCCGCACGCGCCCGCCGCCGCCTCGTCATCCTCGTTGTCCTCGCCGCTCTTGCCGCAGCCGTTGTCTGGGTGCGACTCGACCACAACCGCCACGGCGGGAAGTATCTCTGGGAGGATCGTACGCCACCGGCACCGCAGGTCGCCACTCCGCCACCAGCAACCGCGCCCTGATCGCCCCTGCAGCCAACACGCCACTGCCATGCTCCGCCGCATCGCCGCCGCGTTCACCATCGTCGGAGGGTTTGCCGACCGGCTCGTCTGCGTGCTGGGCGCCGTATTCGCCGCCCAGTTCCCCGAGTTCCTCCAGCAGTATCTCCAGCGCCTCGGCGGGCACCTGGCGGAGATCAACCGCCAGCTCGCCGCCTTCGAGGCAGCCGCCAAGGCTGCCGGAAAACCATGGGCCCAGTTCGTCACCGACACCGTGGCCAACACCGATCCGGGCCTCGCCAAGCTCGGCACCTCGATGGCCGATACCGCCGCACGAGCCGAGCATCTTGCCGCCGCGCACGCCGCACTGCTCGACGCCACGGTCTGGACCCGCCCCTGGGCGTTTCTCGGGCACTTCGACCTCGAGATCGCAAGGGGCACCGCCGCGATCTTCAAGCCAGCCGTCCCGACCACCGTCGAAGGCGCCATCTATGCCGCGATCGGCATCGGCGTCGCCTTCAGCCTCTGGCATTTCCTCGTCCGCCTGCCGCTGCACCGGGCACTGCTGCACCGCAAACCGGCTACGAGTATATCAGTTCGTCCGACGACACGGCCTTGAGCTGGAGCGCCTTTGTGCCGTCTCGGGGTTGGCGCCCCTTTCGGGTGCCGCACCGTGCTCCACTTCCGTCTCGAATTCTGTCCGGCCGAGTTGAGCGGCACACATTCTGCGTGGATGGTTTCCATAACCCTCCCCACACCATGAACGACTCCTTCCCCACGCCACAGTCGGAAATCTACAGCGTGTTCGAATTCGCGCTGGCGACCCTCCCCAACGGGATGCCGCGGCAGAGCGTTCAGAACATCGGCGAGTTCGATTCCATCGAGGAAGCCTTCGCGGCCGCCCTCGCCCGCGCCCGTTCCGAGGCGGTCCTCCTCGCCGGCGTCTTCGCAGCACTACCCGGCGTCGAGTCCGGCGATCCGCTCGTCGGCATCTTCGCCACCGAATGGGGCTACGACATCCGCCACGAGCAGCAGACTATCACCAGACTATGGATCCACTCGCACTCCGGCGGCGACGAGTAACCCCCGGCCGCCGGCTTCGCCTCAAAGGTGCGGCTCGTGCAACTCGACCGGCTTCGTCGTCAGCTTGGCGCGCAGCCGCAGGTTCAGCAGCTCCACACCGAAGGCGAACGCCATTGAGAAGTACAGGTAGCCCTTCGGGATCGGCTGGTGCATCGACTCGGCCACCAGCGCCACGCCGATCAGCAGTAGGAACGACAATGCGAGCATCTTGAGCGTGGGATGCCGGTGCACGAAGTCGCCGATCGCCCCCGCGAAGAACAGCATCACGCCCATCGCCAGCACGACCGCCGCGATCATCACCCAGAGCTGTTGCGCCATCCCCACGGCGGTGATCACAGAATCGAGCGAGAACACCACGTCCAGCAGCATGATCTGCACGACGATCGATCCGAACCGCGCCGCCTTGCCGCCCGATTGCACCGACTCCTCGCCCTCGAGCTTCTCATGGATCTCGTACGTGCTCTTCGCGATCAGGAACAGCCCACCGGCCAGCAGAATCAGGTCGCGACCGGCCACCGCGTGGCCGAGCACCGAGAACAACGGTGCGGTGAGCCGCGCCAGCCACGCGATGCTGCACAGCAGCGCGATCCGCGTGATCAGCGCCAGCGCCAACCCCGTCTGCCGGGCCTTGGGCTGCTGCTCCCGCGGCAGCTTGCCGGCAAGGATTGAGATGAAGATCACGTTGTCGATGCCCAGCACGATCTCCAGGCCGGTGAGCGTCAGCAGGCTGATCCAGATCTGAGGGTCGTTGAGGAAATCCATGGCCCGCGAGGAAGCCTGCCCTTCCTCATCCCGTCAATGCCGCCGCAAGCCACCCCGTATCCGCACTCCGCCACCAGTCCTCGCCAGCCGCGCTCTACCGGCTTGCAGTCGCCTCCGCCGGCTCCACATTCCGCCCCATGAAGAACGATGTCGTCGAGGTCTCCGTCAAAGGCGTCATGCCCACCGCCAACGGCTGCGCCGTCTTCCTCGGCGACGACTCCAAGAACTTCGTTATCTACGTCGACCACTCCGTCGGCAACGCCATCTCGATGACGATGCAGGGCGTCAAGAAAGACCGCCCGCTCACCCACGACCTCATCGGCAACATCTTTCTCGGACTTGGCATCGCCCTCGAGCGCGTCGTCATCAACGACGTCGACAACGGCACCTTCTTCGCCCGCATCATCCTCACGATGACCAACGAACTCGGCCGAAAGATCGTCGAGGTCGACGCACGCCCGAGCGATTCACTCGTCCTCGCCCTCCAGCAGAAGAAGCCCGTCTTTGTCGCCCGCAGCGTCTACGACGCAGTCGAGGACATGACCGAGATCCTCGAACGCGTTCTCAAGCAGCAGAACGAAGACGAGGAGGACGATGCCGACGACGAGGACAAAGACGACAAAACCGACAAGCCGTTCTGAGCCGGACCGGCTGCCGTCTTTTCTCTCGTAGCGAAACACGTGAGCGTTTCGATTCCGTCCGTCCACACCTCGCGCTAGCTCCTTCCGCTCTGCGAAACGCACCGGTCGTTTCGCCGCCGTCCCGCCCCTGTGGCGCAGACGTTCCTACCTGCGATCTCCCGCCACCGTCCACTCTCCACGACTTCAACTCCGCGCTTCCTCCTCCGCCTCTGAACTCCGCTTCACAGTCCGCCAGCCAGCATCCCGAGCCCGCCGCCCTGCGCCCGCTTCCACCGCCGCTGCGTCCCGGTCTGCCGTTCTCCGCGCTCGCCCCGATGCAGGATGTCACCGACCTCGCCTTCTTCGGCGTGATCGCCCACTACGGCGCCCCCGACTACCTCTTCACCGAGTTCTTCCGCGTCCACGCCACCTCGCGCCTCGAGGATCACATCGTCCGCTCGGTCACGGAGAACGCCACCGGCCGCCCCGTCTTCGCCCAGCTCATCGGCGAAAGCCTCCCCGACCTCGCCCGCGCCGCCGCCGATCTGCTCAAGCTCCCCATCGCCGGCATCGACCTCAATCTCGGCTGCCCCGCCCCCAAGATCTACCGCAAGAACGTCGGCGGCGGTCTCCACCGCGACCTCGCCAAGGTCGCCGCCATCCTCGCCACGCTGCGCGCCGCCACGCCCGGCCTCTTCACGGTGAAGACCCGCATCGGCTTCGACGACGGCGCCACCTTCGAGCGCCTCCTCGAGCTGATCGGCACCCACCACGTCGACCTGCTCAGCGTCCATTGCCGCAGCGTGAAGGAGCTCTACCGCGGCGAACCGCACTACGAATACGCCGCCCGCGCCGTCGCCCGCCTGCGCTGCCCCGTGCTGGCCAACGGCGAGATCTCCTCCGCCGCCAAGGCCGCTTCCGTGGTCAAGGCGACCGGCTGCGCCGGCGTGATGGTCGGGCGCCATGCGATCCGCAATCCGTGGCTCTTCCGCCAGATTCGCGAGCACTTCGCCGGCGAACCCGTCTTCGCGCCGACGCTCGGCGACGTGCGCGAGTACATCGACCGCCTCTACCGCGCCACCGCCAACCCCGCAGCGCCGGAGTTCGCCCGCACCGGCAAGCTCAAGAAGTACCTCAACTTCGTCGCGCAGAGCATCGATCCCGAGGGCGCGTTCCTGCGCGCCATGCGCCACGCCCGCACCGAGGCCGAGCTCTTCGCCGTATGCGACGAGCACCTCCTGCGCGAGCCGACCAAGCCCTTCGCCACCGAGCCCTACCCCGGCGTGATCGCCCGACCCAACTGCGAGCTCCCGCTCGACATGGCCTGCACCTGACCCGCCGCGTGCCTCGCGGCCTCCGCCCCCGCCGCGTGCCACGCGGCCTCTGCACGCAGACTTCGGCAACGGCACCGCGGTTCTCCGCCATTGGCGCCTACCCTACGTACTGGTAGCCGACGCCGTGGACGGTCTTGATGAGCTTCGCAGCAGCGTCGTCGCCCACCTTCTTTCGCACCTGGGCGACATGCTGGTCGAGTGTGCGCGTCGTGCCCAGATAATCGATTCCCCACACCGCGTTGAGAAGCAGGTCGCGCGAAAGCACCTCGCCTTTCTTCTCGTGGAAAACATCGAGCAGCTTCAGCTCACGCGCCGTGAGCTCGTACCGCGCCTTGCCCTTCGAGGCCGTAAACCGTTTCCGGTCGATGAGCGTCTCGCCGATGTAGAAGGTGTCCGGCACTTCCTTCGCCGGAGCCGCGGTCTGGTCCAGGCGCCGAAACGCCGCATGCACGCGCGCCAGAATTTCGCGCAGCCCGAACGGCTTGGTCACGTAGTCGTCGGCGCCGAGCTCCAGCCCGAGCACCTTGTCGATCTCCTCGCCCTTGGCCGTGAGCATGATCACGGGCACGCGGCGGTCCTGCTCGCGAATCTTCCGACACACATCGTAGCCATTGAGGACCGGCAGCATGAGATCGAGCAGCACGAGGTCGAAGCCGCCTGGCACGAACAGCTTCACGGCCTGGCCGCCATCGGGCGCGACGACGGCCTCGTGTCCGTCGGCCACGAGAGCCTCCTGCAATGCCTCGCGGATCGCGGGATCGTCTTCAACGATGAGAACCTTGCGCTGGTGGGTGTTCATGTCGGGGCAACTGGATTGGAAGCTGTTGCGAGCGGTAGCCGCATCTCGAACGCGGCTCCGGTTTCGCTGTCGAGCAGCACGAGATCGCCGCCGGTCTGCCGGAGCATACCGCGCGCGATGCTCAGCCCGAGTCCCACACCGGGTGACTTGTCGGTGAGCGTGCGCCCGCCCTGTACGAACGGCTCGAAGGCCCGCACGCGGATCTCGGCCGGTATCCCCGGTCCTCGGTCGGCGACAACCAGCCGCAGGCTACTCGCTTCGCGGCGCAACGTCACCGCCACCGCGCCGGTGCGCGGGGCGTACTTCGCGGCATTGTCGAGCAGGTTGATCAACGCCTGTTTGATCGTGGAACGCTCGCTGTGCGCCGGAGGCAATCCCTCGGGCAGTTCCGGCGAGAGCGTCAGCCCGACGGCGCCTAGCGGCACGCGCATCTCCTCGGCAACTTCGCACACCACGGCCGCCACATCCACAGCGGTGCACTCGATCTTCCGAGTGCCTTTCTCGAGAGCGTTGAAGGCCAGCAGACGCTCGATGAGAGCACCGAGGCGACGGCTCTCCTCGCCGATGCGGCCGGCGAAACGCTCGCGTTTGGCATCGTCGACATCGGGGCCGGCAAGCAGATCGGCGAACATCCGGATCGATGTCAGCGGCGTGCGCAGTTCGTGGGAGACCTGCGCGACAAACGTGATCCGCCGCTCGGCCTCGCGTGCGGAGCGCCGCGTCAGCACCGTCAGCAGGATACCAACACCCAGGAATAGCCCGAGGAGCAGCGCGCCGACGATGGCAGCCGTCCGTGTCTCCCCGGCGCGGGCGCGCATGGCCTCGTTCGGATCCAGGATCAGCCGGTAGGCGGGCAGGCCGGCGCCCACCACCCCTTTGTCCTCTCGGCTCGCCCAAGGCTCGAGTGTGATCTGCGCCTTGCCCCCCACCGCCAACTCCGCCTGCAGTCGTTTCACGATGGGGCCGACATCGACAAAACAGACTCGGATCGGGGCATCGGGGCCAGGCTGGTACCAGAAAGTCCATGGCGCCGCAGGATCGGCGAAGTTCCCCGCCCAGCCCGCCCACGGATCGACTCTGCGACCGGATTGCTCGAGCAATTCCAGATTCTCCTCCTGGTATCCCAGCGCCGCGGCGTCGAACTGCGGATTGCCGCGCATGCGATAGACGACCGCGCGGAAGGTATCGTGATGCAGCGTCGGCGGCGCCTCGCCATCGCCAGGGGCCGACAGCCACTCCTCCAGCTGCTTGCGCAACGCATCCAGCCCCGAGCCCGGCAGCGAGCCACTGGGCACCGCAACATTCGCCGGTCCCCGGCGCGGATCCACCACCATGGTGCCCACCACACTCTCGTTGGCCTCGTCCCAACGGCGCAGCGCACGCTCCAATCCATCCACATGGAACGCCGCGAGCTCGGCCACCGTGGTCCGCCGGATCTCCTCGGCATAGCGGGTGACCAGCTCCACAGCCCGAGCACGCTCCTGCGCCACAGCCGCGGCCGAACGCGCGTCGATCTCGTCGCGTGCCGTCGTGTAGAGCCGCAGGAGAACCAAAGCCACGGCGCATGCCGCGGCGGCGAGAATCATCCACAGGAGGAGAAGTCGGTGACGGAGAAGCCGGCGCATGGGGTGCTCGCTCACTTGTCCTTCGGTTCCTCGGTCGGGATCTCGAACTGGTTGCGAAGCCCCGAGCGCAGGATCTTGCGGTCGAGCTGATTGAGGCCGCGAGCCTGCACCTCCTCGAGGTAGTCCTCCAGAACACGGATTCGCGAGGCGATCTCCGGATCGTCGAGTTCGGTGTTGATCTCACGGGCCTTGTCCCGTGTGCGGCGCAGCTCGCGCAACGCGCGCCGATAGTCGCCCTTGTCGAACTGCTCGATCGCGCGCTGCATCCCCTCGCTGATCACGGCCCCGACAGCGGCACGGATGACATCGCGGTCGATGCTCTGGCGCGACGCCCAGCTGTTGCTGTCCTTGTAGATGGTCAGCCGACGCTCAGCCTCGTGGGAAGCACCCGTTGCCACATCCTTCCAGCGCAGACGGACCGTCGCCACTTGGCACACATCGCTGCGCGTCGTGATCCTCGCACCGGCGAGCACGCTCACATCCTGGCCGGCGAACACGTTCGGGAAGCGGAACGTGACAGTGCGTCGGTCGATCTCGCCGACCTCCCACCCTGCCGTCTCGATCTCCTCGGCGCCGTAGCAGTACTCGATGCTCAACGCCACATCCTGGGCCAGCGGAGTGCGGAGTCGCGCAATCTCAGCCTGCAACACCCCCGAGAGCTCCTCGGGGCGGGCGGCGAAATGAAAGCGCCCGTTACCCGTGCGCGAGAGATCGGCCAGCATGTCCTCCTGGAACTCCTCGCCAAGACCGATGGCGGAGAGCGTGATCCCCTCGCGGGCAAAGAGCTCGGCCAGTCGCAGGAAATCGTCGCGCTCGCGCGGCCCCTTCGTCGCAGGGCCGTCCGTCACGAGCACCAGGTGGTTGATCGTGGATGTCGTGGCATAGCGGCGCAGCTGCGCCGCCCCCTGGTTCAGCGCGTCGTAAAGCGCGGAACCGCCGTCCGGCTCGATCTTCGCCAGCAACGCATCGAACTCCCCGAGCTGATCGCGCCGCCGCGCTTCCAGCAGAGTCTCGACCTCCGAGCCGAACAACACGAGCGAGACCACATCGCGCTCGGCCAGCGAGCCAAGGGCTGCCGATACCGCCTGCCGCAAAGCTTGGATCGGCTCACCAGCCATTGAGCCAGATCGATCGAGCACAAAGGCAATATTGCGCACTGAGCCGAGGTCGCTCGACGACTGCGCCCGCGTGCGGATCCGAGCCTCCACGTAGACCGTCGGCGCAATGGTGCTGTTGTAGACCGTGCGATCGCTGGCCGCCTGCAACGCAAGCGCCTCCTCCTGCGCCCGGGCCGGGACACACAGGGCAAGAAGGACCAGCAGAGGGAGATACGCTTTGCGCATGGGGATCAGTGTACAGGAACGGGCGCCGCAATGCGTCATGGGGACGTAAAACATTGTCAACAGGATGTCATGGCGAGGTGGGCGCCGGCGAGCGGCAAGCGGCGTTCTCCGCTCGGATCGGGCGCCCGTCCAACCGCACTCGCGCGGCTGGACTTTCCGCCACTCTGGCCGGCGGCCCTTGCGGGCCGCCGGCAGTGTCCATCCGCGAACGCCTGCCCCGCGAAAACCGATTACTCGGAGCTGGAATCGTCGAAGCAGCCCTCTAGCACCACGAGTTCCTCGTCGTCCGCAGGGGCGGTGCCGTTTCCGGCGGCCACGCGCTCTCCGTGGCCAGACAACTTCGCCATCCGCGAGTAGAGATCGGCGACGAGCTTGCGCTCCTCATCGAGCGTGCGGTCGAAGTCCCCCGTGAAGAGATCCTGGAGCTCGCCGAGCAGCCCGTAGGCCTTCTCCTGGTTGTTCTCTACTAGGTGTGCCGTCATCGCCGCCTTCAGTCCGAGGTACTCGCCGACGAGCAGCCGGCCGCGCTTGAGCCCGACACTTGCCTTCCCCTCACCGACGAGCGGCAGCGCAAACTTCGACGTCTTCTCCACGTCGTCGCCGGCGTCCCGGTACGAGAGCTTCACCGTGGCCAGCGGGCGACCTTCGACATAGCGACGCGCAGGCAGATCCTCGTCCTCCGGGGCAAAAGCCGCATAGATGGCGCCGCGGCTCCGGCTTAGGAAAACCGTCGTCACGTGGAAGCTCACGTTGCGATCGCCTTCCCACTTCAACATCTCGCCGGGAATGCCGTATACGCCGACCAACCGCAGCCCGGCGGCCGGTTTGATCGTCACATCGAGATCGTAGGCGAGCTCCGTGACCAACGTGTCGAGTTCCTCGGTGAAGGTTCTCACCATCGCCGCCTCGTCCGGGAAGAAGAAGAGATTGCCGCCGCGCACGGTCGACACTCTCGAGGCGAGCTCCGCGCCGAACTGCACCCCCACGCCGATGGTCGTCTGGCCGATGCCGTCGTGCGACGCCGCCTCCATCATGCCCATGAAACCACCCGCGCTGGTGTCACCGACGTTCGGCCGCTCGTCGGTAAACTGCATCACCCGCGTCGTCCCGTCGAAACCCTTCTTGCTCCGCCGCGCAAGGTCGAACCCGACGCGCAGTCCGTCCTCCATGTTGGTCGAGCCGGCGCTCACGATGGCGTCGATCGCGTCTGCGATGACCTTGCGATTGGATTTCGTGGCGCGAGTGGGCATCAGGTGCACCGCAGATGTATCACCATAGAGGACGATGGAGAGCTGGTCCTCGGATCCGAGTTGCGAGTGAACCTGCCGCAGGCACTTCTTCACCAGCTCGAGCGGCTGCCCGTTCATCGAGCCGGACTTGTCGACGACAGCGATGAGATTGAGCGGGGCCCGATGCCACGTGGCCGCATCGAGCCCGGACGAGAGCCCGATCTGCCCGAGATACTTCACCTCGGGACGGGTGAGCAGCTGCGCGGGCATCGCCTCGCCGGTAAGTATGAACAGGTCCTTGCTCTCGGTGCGGCAGGCCAACGGTAGGTCGTGTTCGCTGAACAACCCCTCGGCCGTGATCGTGTTCGGGTGCGGGAAATCTCCGCTGGCCACGGCGTCGCGAAAGTAGCGCACATCCTTCGCTCCGCCCACGGTCGCTCCGAGTCGGGTGCCCGCCAGTGTGCTCGTGGCCGTATAGCCCGCACTGCACGAGGCGCTGACCTCGAATGGGCTCAAGATGACGACTTCGTCCTCATCCTTGTCCTTCTCCGGCTGGGAAGACGGAGCGGCGCTGAGGAGCGCGAAGGGAGCGATAGCAAGACCGGTGATGCAAGCCGCGGCGAAACGGCGACGGGAAGAGGGATTCATGGTGATTCGGGGTTGAGGTTGGGACTGCGTTTGAACGCCCCGACCCTACCACTTCCGCCCGTGCGAGTTGTCAGACCGGCGTAAGACTTTGTCAGAAGTTTCGCCGGAGAATGTCATGAACACAACGCCGGCGAGTTACACACGGCGATGGCATCAGAATCTGCCGACACCACGCACTGCCCCATCCGGACAAGCACACTGATCCCGCGCTCAGAACAACTCGCCTTGGGCTGGCGTGGGCTTCACGCCGAGGTACGGGCCGTAGCGCTCGAGCCAGTCGTCGAGCTTTTCGAGGTAATAGTCCGAATCGTAGGGCGCTTTTGCCGGATCATAGAGATCCACCGGCCGTGCGCGCTGCCAGTCGGCCGTGGAGCCCTTCGTTTTCGGCACGATGTAGTACGCCACGCGGTCGCCCATGCGAGGGAGCGGCATCAGCTGAAGCGCGGCCTCGGCGGACGCGCGACGGGGTTTGCCCCCTTCGGCGACGTACTTCGCGTACGCCTCAGCGCTCTGCCCGAGGTTCTCCGATTTCGCCAGCTCGCGCACATCCGCGACGCGGGCGGCGATGCGCTTGCGGTAGTCCTCAAGCATCGCGACGGGCGACTCGGCTCCGGCACCGAGCAGGTGCCGGATGAGCTGGTCGCCCAGCTTCTTGAGAAACGGCTCGATACCTCGCGAGCGCAGCGCCGATCCTCGGATCGTGACCTTCGCGCCATCGTAGAGCGCATAGTTCTTCGCCTTGTAGCAGAACATCGCCCTGTAGGAACCATCGTGCTCCAGTTCGATGCCCTCGGGGAGCACTCCGGTCACCTGGGCCAGCAGCTTGTCGGGCTCCGCGAACCATCGGTCCGAGGCGACATAGATGCCATCGGTATCCGCCTCAAGGATCTCACAGCCGCGGCTGCCAAACGTGTCGATGAGCGTCTGGAGCAGCTCGCGGCCGCGACGCGTGACCTCGGCCGCCAGTTCGCCGTCGCCGAAGCGCGCGCCAGAGAATCCGAGGTAGCCGTAGAACGAGTTGATGAGGATCTTGAAGCTCGCCTGACGCGCGGCGTACTCAGCACGCAGCTCGGGATCGGGCTCGGTGCGCGCGAGGGCCTTGTACTTCAGCCGGTAGTCGCGGAGCTGGCGCAGCAACGGAATGAACACGCCCTGGGTGTCGCCGCGTGGGTTGCGCCCCATGCTCAGGAGCAGGCTCGGGTAAAGCGAGGCGACGTCGAAGTGCATGACATCGCGGAAAACGCCCTCCTTGAAACTGCGCGAGTAGCCGCCCTCGAACGTCCCCACCTCGACTGGCGCCGGTATCGCCGCACGCCGGTGGTAGTACTCCTCGAGGAAGAGCAACTCGACCTTGGTGCTCGTGCCGCGCAGCACAGCCTCCTGCAGCGTGGTCGGGAACGCCTTAACCTGCTCGAAGTACGTCGGCAGCAGGAGGTCGCCCAGACCGGCCGTCTCGCGCAGGTCGTCGCCCAGGTAGGCACGAAAACGCGCGCGGTCGTCGTGGAACGCGCGCTGGATCTGCGCGCCGGGCAGATAGGTGCGCTCGGCGCCCGACTCGTCGGTGATGCCGAAGTGCCGCGCCAGATCCTTCAACCCATAGGAGGTCAGCTCGCGTGAGGAGATGTCGTAGATCTGCGCGAGCAGAAACGTGTCGATCACTGCGCGGCCCGGGACATCGCAACGGGGGAAGTCCAGCCAGCGTTCGGCAAGCTTCAGTCGGCTGTTGCGGAATGAGGCCTTCTGGCCGAAGCGCCCCCAGGCACAGGGAACCTTCAGCCGTTTCCCTCGGACACGAAGGTAATCGAGGTCGAACTTGAAGAGGTTGTGCCCCTCGATCGTGTCAGGATCCTCGGCGGCTAGCACCTCGTTCAGCCGCACCAACAGATCGCGCTCGGCATCGTCCGTGTCCGCTGCGAGTTCGAGGAGCTCGTTGCGCTCGCCGAAACGCATCCCGATGGCGAGCACGCGGTCGCCGGGCAGCGAGGGATCGCTGAAATGATCCGAGCCGGCCGCAGCGGTTTCGATGTCCAGCTGACAGCGGCGCAGCTGGTTGAACCGGAGCCCCTCGTAGAGGCGACGGCGTTTCTGGAGCAGAAACTGGCACTCGAGCGGCCGCAGGACGTCGTAGCCGGCGGAGCCCACCTTCTTCAGCAACGCCTCGTGCGCCGGCACCGCATGCGTGTGCGCAAGAAACGTGTACATACCGGAGCCGGCCAGTAGCTCGATCTTGGTGTGTGGCGGAGGCTCCGCCGGACGTTCACGCAGCCAGGCGAAGGGCTCGAACTCCGCCAGCGCATCGGAGCGGCCACCATCCTCAGAGGCCAGGGAGATGTGGGCACGCCCCGCCACATCGATCCAGACGCCGCAGACGGGGAGATGGCTGGCATCGCCGAGCATGGATCAGGAATGCAGGCGATCGCGCTGGGCGGAAAGGGAAATCACCATCCGCTGGTTCGTCGGTCCTTCCGACCGGGGCGGGACCGATCCTCTGTGGCAGTCTGATCAACACCCAGCCATGCGTTGGCAGGGGTTCCGTCCGGATGCTACCGAATCGCGGGAGCAAGGTGCTTGCACTGCGACCGCAGGTGCGCGGGGCAATGCCAATACTCCGATTGGAGACAACAAGAAGGCCGCAGACTTGCTGCGGCCCATTGTCTGCACCGGATCCGGTGCGTGATGCGCGACCGGTTGTCCGGCACGCAGGATGGCTTACTCGAGCAGGGTCAGCTGGCGGAGCTGATCGCGCCGTTCGGGCAGGTCGACTCGCAAGCAGCGCAGTCGATGCACTTCGCAGGATCGATCGTGTAGACCGAGTCCTTCTCGGAAATAGCCCCTTCGGGGCAGCCCTCGACGCAAGCGCCGCAGGCAACACATTGTTCAGGGTCAATCTTGTAAGCCATAGGGCCACGATGTTGGGCAAGCGGGGTTGCGGAATGCAAGGCAACTTCCGCGGGATCGGCGGTCGGATCCAAGCCAACGCAAACCCACGGCCCTCCACTCCAGTACTCGTACCGAGCCAGCGCCTCACCTGTCGCCGGCCCATTTCAGCAGGCTGAAAGTTTCTCATAACAGGAGTATCGTACTCCACGTCCGCGAGGATGGCGCTTCCGCCTCCGCCGCGGCCGCAAGCCATGATCTCGGTTCTTTCTCCACTGGTCCTCGGCAGCTACGACATGGCCGAGTCCGCGTTGCGACTCTACCGCCACGACCTGCGCTCCGATCTGGCCGCTGCAGCCACCGATTTCGGCAACCTGATCGCCGTCGCAAACCTGGCCAACAGCGCCGAAAGCACGCCGACGCAGATGCTGTTCGACGAGCTCGGCACCACCGACACAGCGCCGATGGGAACCACCTATGGCGCGACCGGAACGGTCTCGCACCGCACGGCCAACACGATCCTCCTCGGCTACGGGTAGTGGATCCTTCCGGATTACGTGTCCGTGATCTCAAGACTGACTTATCCTCGGCGGACGGGAGAAGACCCGCGACACACGGTTCACCACAGGCACTGGGCGGCGCCCACGCACCCAGCCTCGCGCGGAGCCGCGTGGGATCGAAACGCGCTTTTGCGCGGCAAACGCTCCTTTCCCCGGGATGGGTTTCCTGCACTCACGCCGCTACCGGCCGATCATCTCAGGCATCGGCAAGACACAGTCCTAAACAGCAGAACCAACAAAGGCAGGTAACACCATGATCTCCTCAATCGGCAACAGCAGCCAGACCGACATCACCTCGCTGCTCCAGTCCAGCTCGAACACACAGCGCTCACGCGAGCAGACAAAGAAGCCCCCGACTCCGGAAGAGTTGTTCAAGCAAATGGATGCGGACGGCGACGGTGCAGTCACCGAATCGGAACTCCAGGAATCCATGGAGAAAATGGCGAAAAACCAAGGAGCACAGCCGCCTCCCCCACCAGCTGAGGGCGAGCCCCCTTCGGCCGAGGAACTATTCGCCAAGATCGATTCCGACGGCGACGGGAAGGTCTCCCTCGCGGAAATGCAGACCGATTTCGACAGCAGGAAATCCGAACAGACCACCCAGAGCGGAAGCGAACCCGACATCAGCGAGCTATTCGGCAAACTCGACAGCGACTCCGACGGGCTCATCGGAGAATCGGAGTTCACCAAGCTTTTCGAGGCAATGGACCAACTCCGCAAGAATCAGACTGGCGCAACCTATTCGAGCAGCAGCTCCAGCTCATCCAGCACCGGGAAGACCAGCCTCCTCGGCTACGCCTGAACCGTTTCCAACCCAGCGACGCCGGCCGATCCCTCGATCGTCCGGCGTTTTGTTTCCTACACCGGAGATCCGGCTGCGTCACGCCCGCTTGGGGCGTACCACAAATACTCAGCGAACCTCCAGCACCACAGCATCCAGCAGGTTGCGCTGCAGATAGCCGATCTCCGCGAAACCATAGCCACCCGCTCCCCAACGAACGCCCCATGAGTTCTTGAAGATGAATCGCAGCCCCGAGGCATCGCCGGTTTCCGAATAGTAGCCGACAATCGTCACCGCATGGGATCGACCCTCTCGAGGCGACTGCTCGGCGAGCACCGGCGAGCGGTACAGAGTCCGCCAATGAGGCCAGCGTAGTGCCACAACCACCGGAACACCTTCGTTGAGGGCATGCATGATGTTGGCGATGCGCACGGCGTTGTTCATGTCCGGCACAGTATAGGTGGAGATCTGCCGCCGGCTCCGTGCCGATGCCACGATCTCGTCGCTGGGGTCGGCGATCTTCTCCATTCCGAGCCCGAACCTGTTCGGCATCTCGCTCTGCAACGGTATCCCGTATGCCCGCAGTGCCGAGAGCACCTCCTGGATCGAGAATCCGGCATCGCGCTTGTCCTCGTCCGCACCGTCCTCGTTCTCCAGCACGCGCTTCTCCCCGGCCGGCAGGCCAAGCGTGCGCCGAGTCGCCCAGATCAGGTATTCCTCCGAGAGCTTCTCGGCATGCCCGCTCGCAACGGCATTCTGGAACTCCAACGCCCCCACCACAGCGAAAACGGCGCAGCTGGGTCGCAGTCCCTGGCTCTTCGTACCCAGCTCGAGCTCGCGGAAACGCGGCCGCAGATCCACAGGCTGGAACGGCGCCGCCGTCCCGAACCGCGACAGCGCCCGGCCCACCGGCGTATCCCGGTCCGGCGAGGCAGCCGGCTTCGCCGCCGTCCGCGGCATCTGTGGTTTGGTGGCCTGCACCTCATCGCGCTTGCGCTCGGCCTCGCGCAGCAGCTCCTCGACCGCCTCGGCCTCCGGAGTGTAGCCGAACTTCTGTTGCAGCTCCGGGGACAACCGCCGCAACTGCAGCTGCGCGATCCCATCGCGATGCGAGACCGTCACCGTCGTCGCCGAGACGGACAGCACCTTCGCGCCAAGATAGACGCAGTCGTTCGCCTCCAGCCGTTCGAACGTGGCGCCGACCTGGGCACCCGCGATCGTGGCACCGAAAAGCAGCCCCACCACGAGGGCGTTGGCCACGGTCCGGAAAAGTTTTTGAAAAACCCGCTTGCCATGCCATGGCAGCCCTTGAATATCCGCGCTTCTCATTTTTACGCCCTGATCGTCTAGCGGCTAGGACGGGGCCCTCTCAAGGCCCAAACCGGGGTTCGATTCCCCGTCAGGGCGCCACTTTCGAGTGGTGCACCACACCAGCCGAAAAGCCCCGGAGCCAACTCCGGGGCTTTTTGTTTCCAAAGGCCTCGCGCATCCTCGAGCGCCGGCGCCGCCCGCCCGAGCCCTCCCGCACCGCATCAAACGAAAGGCCGCCCCACTCGGGACGGCCTTGTGATGGGGCCGAAAGATTCCGGCCAGATGCTGATTCCGGACGACTCAGTGCTTAAAGTGGCGAATACCGGTGAAGACCATGGTCATGCCACGTTCGTCGGCGGCCTTGATGACTTCGGCGTCGCGCACCGAACCGCCGGGCTGGATCGCGGCGGTGGCGCCGGCGTCGGCCGCAGCGATCAGACCGTCGGCAAACGGGAACAACGCCTCGGAGGCGACGATGCTGCCCTTCAGGCTGAGGCCGGCCTCCCCGGCCTTCCAGACGGCGATGCGTGAGCTGTCGACGCGGGCCATCTGGCCGGCGCCGATCCCGAGCGTCCGCTCGCCCTTCGTGTAGACGATGGAATTCGACTTCACGTGCTTGCCGATCTTCCAGCCGAAGAGCATGCCGGCCCATTCCTCCTCGGTGGGCTGGCGCTTGGTGACGACCTTGAAGGACTTCACATCGCCAAGGGTCGTGTCGCGATCCTGCACGAGAACGCCACCAATGACCGAGCGGACCTCGAGGAGGTTCTCCGCGCCGGGAGCCTGCTTGGCGATCATGAGACGGAGGTTCTTCTTCTTGGCGAAGATCGCGCGCGCCTCGTCGGTGAACGCCGGAGCGATGATCACCTCCGTGAAGATCTCCTTGATCTGGTCGGCGAGGTCGGCGCCGAGCGTCTGGTTGACGACGATGATGCCGCCGAAAGGCGCCTGCTTGTCGGTCTCATAGGCCTGGTCCCAAGCGGCGAGCAACGTTTCCGCGCTGGCGACGCCGCAGGGGTTGGTGTGCTTGAGGATCGCCACCGTCGGGCGCTGGAACTCGCCGATCAGGTAGGTCGCGGACGTGATGTCCAGGATGTTGTTATACGAGAGCTCCTTGCCCTGGAGCTGCTCGAAGTGATCGTAGAACTTGCCGTAGAGCGCCGCCTTCTGGTGCGGGTTCTCGCCGTAGCGCAGGCCCGAGGCCTTCGGCAGGCTCAGCTCGTAGCGAGCGGGGAAACCGGCGATCGCGTCGACATCCGGCTCCTCGACCTGCTTGGCGAGGTAGGCGGCGATGGCGCGATCGTAGGAGGAGGTGCGCTCGAAGACCTTCAGCGCCAGCTTGCGGCGCAGGGCGTGCATCTTCTTCTCGTCGGCGAGCGTGGCGATCACGGTCGTGTAGTCGTCGGGGTCACAGACGACGGCGACCGACTCGTGGTTCTTGGCCGCGCTGCGCAGCATGGACGGGCCGCCGATGTCGATGTTCTCGATGGCGTCCTCGAAGGTCACGTCCGGCTTGGCGACGGTCGCTTCGAACGGATACAGGTTCACCACCACAAGATCGATGAGGGAGATGCCGTGCTCCTTGGCCTGGGCGAGGTGCTCGGCCTTGTCGCGACGGCAGAGCAGGCCGCCATGGACCTTCGGATGCAAAGTCTTGACGCGGCCCTCCATGATCTCGGGGAAACCGGTGTGCGCCCCCACCTCCGTGACCGGCAGGCCGGCCTGCTGCAGGAGCTTGGCGGTGCCGCCCGTGGAGAGGATGCGGTAGCCGTGCTGCTGCACGAGGGCCTTGGCGAAATCGACCAGGCCGCGTTTGTCGCTAACGGAGATGAGCGCGAGCTTTTCCATATGCCGTCGATTTCGGGAGCGTCCGAAACAACGGCAATCCCAAAGCCTGTCGCTCGGCGACTACCGGGATAAGGCCCCGGATGGGGAGTTCCGTAAGTCCTCAGCCCGTCAAGGGCGCTTCCTCATTTCTCCACCACTCCCTCAATCCCCCATCCGCGCGCACGATCAACCGCATCGAAGAATACTATGACAACGTCCACTCCAGTCCAAAGCACCGCGAGCTACGCACCCGTGCTCGCCACCGCTTCGCTCGGAGCCGACAGCGTGTCACGCGACCAGAAGGTCGAGCCAGCACCGAGGCTTCCCAGCCGGCCAAACCTGACGGGAAGACCGGAGCCCGAAGATTACACCGTCTACCTTCCGCAGCGGAAAGACGACACCGGCCCGATCTACTCGAACCTCAACCCAGCCAATCCTCGCAGGAGCGGCTGAGGTCGCAAGCACCCGTCGACCCGCAGAAACCTCACGGTTTAGAAGCGCCGACAGCATACGTCCGGCCGCAGTACAACTGTGGACTAGACTCCCCGCCGCAGGCCGGCAGCATCGCTGCCATGCCTGCGACCACCTTCACCATCGCCAACCAAAAGGGCGGTGTCGGCAAGACCACCACGGCCATCAATCTCGCGGCGGCTCTCGCCGCGCAGAAGATTCCGACGCTCGTGATCGATCTCGACCCGCAAGGCAACGCCACCAGCGGGCTTGGCGTGGAACGCACGGAAGGCCGCAGCGTCTATCGGCCGCTCCACGGCGAAGGCAGTGTCACCGACATGATCGTCGAGACATCCATCCCCAACCTCTGGCTGCTTCCATCAGAGGAGGATCTGGCCGCAGCCGAGATGGAGCTGGCACAGACGGAAAACTACCTCCAACGCCTCCGGCTCTGTCTCCAGCCGATCCACGACTCCGAACGTTTCCGCGCCATCATCATCGACTGCCCGCCCGCCCTCGGGATGCTCTCGATGAACAGCCTCGCCGCCGCCGACTACCTCCTGATCGCGCTCCAGTGCGAGTACCTCGCACTCGAGGGCCTCGGCCAGATTCTCAAGGTCGTCCAGCGGCTGAAGGACGCCGGCGTGAATCCGAAGCTCGAAGTCGGCGGCGTAGCTATGACGATGTACGACATCCGCACCAAGCTCGCACGTCAGGTCGTCGACGAGGTCCGGCAGCACCTGCCCGACAAGATCTTCGAAAGCGTGATTCCGCGAACGGTCCGCCTGAGCGAGGCGCCAAGCTTCGGGAAAACCATCTTCGCCTACGATCCCACCAGCCCGGGCGCCAGCGCCTACAAGAATCTGGCAAAAGAGGTCATCCAGCGCTTCGCGCTGAAGTGAGGTAGCACGCCAGTTCGCTCCGCCCTAGCGCGTTCCGGACTGGACGCACCGTCCCATGATCCTGCTCCGTAAGTACGCCCATGTCTTCGCCGTCGGGCTTCAGAGCGCGCTGGTCTACCGCTGGAATTTCTTCATCCGCGGCGCGTTCTCCCTGGTCCATCTCTGCCTGATCTTCGTCCTGTGGGGCGCAGCCTACAGCGGAGTCGACCGCATGGGCGGCTTCGACGTCCGGCAGACGCTCACCTACTTCATCGTCGTGCTCGCGCTTCAGTTCATCGTGGGCGCCTTCAACGAGGATTTTCAGATCGGCGAGGAGATCCGCAACGGTCTCATCAACCAGTTTCTTCTCAAGCCGGTGAACTACTTCGGCTACCGGCTCAGCCTGTTCGCCTCTGCCCGACTCGTCTCCGGCCTGCTGGTGTTCGTCCCCCTGCTCGCGGCAGCTCCGTGGTTCGCCAGCCAGCTCACTTTCCCGTCCGAGCCCTGGCGCATACCGCTGGGACTGGCGGCGATGGCCCTCTCGGCCATGCTGCAATTCACCATCGCCTTCTGCTTCGGGCTGCTCGCCTTCTGGTTTCTTGAGATCCAGGGATTCGTGATCCTCTCCTACGCGATCGAGACCTGTCTCGGCGGCTCGATCTTCCCCCTCGACCTGCTGCCACGCGGCGTATTCGCCGCCGCTCAGTATCTGCCGTTCCCCTATCAGATGTACTTCCCGGCGGCGATTCTCACCGGGCGCATCGCCACGCAGGAAGCCGCCACCCGCGGGCTGCTCATCCAGGCGGCGTGGGTCGTCGCCGCCATGCTCTTCGCCCGTCTGCTCTGGGAACGCGGCCTGCGCAAACACACCGCCGTCGGCGGCTGAGGAACGGCACTCCGATGACGAACTACCTCCGCCTCTGGCTGGCGTCGCTGCGCTACTCCATCGTGCGCACGATGATGTTCCGGTTCGATTTCCTGCTCTGGACCTTGGTCGAGGTCGCCTGGATCTCCGTGAACCTCCTGCTCATCCAGGTCGTCTACGCCTACACCGATTCGATAGCCGGCTGGAGCAAATACGAGATGCTCCTGCTGGTCGGCACTTCGATGCTCCTGCAACGGCTCCTGATGGGGTTTTTCTGGACCAATCTTTTCGAGATCGGCCGCAACGTCCGCAGTGGCCAGTTCGATTTCTACCTCACCCAGCCCGGCCAGCCGCTTTTCATGGTCTCGACACGCAAGCTCGACCCCGACGGGCTTGCCAACGCCATCGTGGCTGCCGGCGTCGTCGGCTACGCCGTCCACAAGCTGGGGCTCGAGGTCACCTTCGGCGGAGTGGCCCTCTACGCGGCGCTCGTCGCCTTGGGACTGGTCGTGCACTACAGCCTGCTCCTGCTGCTCGCCTCCCTCACCTTCTGGATCGTGAAAACCGAGGGCGTCGAGGGCAGCTACTTCAGCATCGCCGAGTCGTCCCGGCTGCCCCGCTCCGCCTTCAAAAGCCTCTTCACCAACGTCGTCTTCGTCTACGCGTTGCCAGCGGTGGTCGTCTCGAACGTGCCGGCGTCCGCCTTACTCGGCAGGCTCGACTGGACCCACGTCCTTTGGCTGGCCGGGCTGGCCGTCGGCTGGTTCGCCCTGGCGGCCACCGTCTTCCACCGCGGCATCCGCCGCTACACAAGCGCAAGCTCATGACCCCTCAGTCGCGATGCCCGTTGCGGGGAAACCGCTACGCATTTTACGGCTTCCGCCGATAGGGTACATCCAGTACATTCCCCTTCGCTCGATGGGTCAGATCACCGCAACTCCAGCCCCCCTCAGCCAGAAACTCGGCTACGCCTTCCGCGACCCGACGCTGCTGGCCGATGCCCTGCGTCACCCCTCGGCGGCCGCCCAGCGACCGGACACAGTAAGCAACCAACGCCTCGAATTCCTCGGCGACTCGGTTCTCCAGCTCATCATCTCCGAAGCCCTCTACCAGGCCGACATCGAAGCCCGCGAAGGCGTTCTCAGCCGCCGGCGCGCAGCCCTCACCAAGGGAGCCTTCCTTGTCACCCTCGCCCGCGAACTCAGCCTCGACGAGTCCCTCGAGCTCAGCGCGGCCGAGGAGCAGACCGGCGGCCGCGAACGCGCTTCCTCGCTGGAGGACGCCTTCGAAGCCCTTGTCGCGGCCATCTATCTGGACGGAGGGCTCGAGGTCACCCGCGCCACCGTCCTGCGCTGGTACGGACCGCTTTCCAAACGCCTTGCCGGATCCGAGCAGGTTGAGAATCCCAAGGGCCGCCTCCAGGAGCTTGTCCAGCCCGAGTACGGCAACACCGCCCTGAGCTACGAGGTCACCCAGATCAACGGCCAGCCCCACGACCGCCATTTCGACGTCCAACTCCACCTCCTCGATCGCCTGATCGGAACCGGCTCCGGCCGCTCCAAAAAGGAAGCCGAGGAAAACGCAGCCCGCGAGGCACTCCTCCAATGGAAGACATCCGCGCCAAACTGAAGTCCGAGCATCCCCTGCCCCCGCTCCCAGCCGTCGCCCAGCGCCTGCTCGAGCTCATCAACCAAGACGCTCCCTTCGACGAGATCTCGACGATCCTCGCCACCGACTCCGCGATGGCCGCCCGCGTCCTCCGCGTGGCCAACTCCGCCGCCCTGCGCGGCGCCTCGCCCATCTCCTCCCTCACCGAGGCCTTCCTGCGTCTGGGCACCATGCAGCTGCGCCAGCTCATCCTGGGGCTGGTCTTCGTCCACCACTTTCCCCGCCGCGGTGCCTTCGACTATGTCGCCTTCTGGCGCCACAGCCTCCACGTGGCCATCGCAGCCCAACAACTCGAATACCATTCGAACGGGCTCAAGATCGTCAGCAGCGATGTCTACACCGCAGGCCTCCTCCACGACATCGGCATCGCCTACCTCAACCTCAGCGCCGCGACCCGCTACAAGGAGGTCATCGTCGAGGTCCGCTCCTCCGGCGGACCGCTCAATGCCGTCGAGCAGCGCCTGCTCGGCGTCGACCACAACGCCGCCGCCGGTTTTCTCCTCACGGAATGGCGCTTCCCGCCCTCCATCGTCGCCGTCTGCATGTTCCATAACAACCCGACTGGGGCGCGCGAATCCTACCGCGATCTCGTCCGCCTCGTCCATGTCGCCGATCAACTGGTCTGGGGCATGGGCATCGACAATGGCGCCAAACGCGTCAGCGACGATTTCGATCCGCTCATCGCCCTGCCCGAGATCATGGTAAACCCCGCGCGCTACGAGCAGATCCTCGTCGAGATAAAAGCGAAGGCCGAGCAGATCGAGTCCTCGCTGGTCTGAGACGCGTCGCCCCTGCCCATGCCCGATCCGCTTCCGCGCCGCCGCATCACCGGCGTCTGCCCGGCTGCGGCACCGTTCGTCGCCGAGGAACTGCTCCGCCGCCGGCCCGCGCCGGTGTGGATCGTCCTCGCCTCCGACACCCGTTCGGCGGAGCGCTTCGCCGAGGATTTCGCCCTCGCCCGCTCTCTCTCCGGCGATACTGGCCGGCTCGAAGTCGCATTCCTCCCGCCCCAGCCCGATGCGCAGGCGGGGATGCGTGAAGCCTTTGCCATTGCAAGCGACCGGCTCGCCGCCCTCGGCCACCTCCGGGCCCGTCGCGGTTTCACCGGCGAGAACTGGCAGGACACCCTCGTCCTTGTCTCCACCCCCGTCGCGCTCTTCCAGCCCGTCCCGGCCATCGATGCCATCGCGGTGAAGGAGTTCACGCTCACGGCAAAGCAGAAGCAGCCGTTCCAAGAACTGCTCAATCGCCTCGCCGAGCTCGACTACGACTCCGAGCCGCTCTGCGAACAACCCGGCCAATACGCCGTCCGCGGCGGCATCGTCGACGTCTACCCCGTCACCGCCGACGCCCCGGTGCGCATCGATTTCTTCGGCGACGAGATCGACGAGATCCGCCGCTTCGACCCCGTCACCCAACGCTCCGGCGAGAAGCTCGACACCGTCGTCCTCACCGCCAGCCCCAGCCTCGAGCTCCCCGCTGCCCAGACCGGCCTGGCCGCCTACCTCGGCCCACGCACGCACCTGCTCGCCCTCGACCCGCCCGAACTCGCCGTCGCCTACGCCGACGCACTTCGTGCCACTCCCGAAGGCCACGGGCTGCCTGACTCCATCGCGGCGGGCGTCGCCACGCTATTCTCGACACGTCCCGGCCGCGGCGACTGGCTCGGCGGGCTCTTCGATCTCGATGTCGACGACGAACTCTTCGGCTCCGACACCGAAACCGAGGCATGGGAGACGGTCTCGCTCGCCCTCCACCGTGTCCAACCCGCCGCCGACCTCATCGCCGAGGATCGCCTCAACGCCGAGCAGGAGGCCCGCCGCGACTTCCTGCTGGAACTGAAGGGCTGGGCCTCCGCCGGCTGGCGCATCCAGTTTATCCTGCCGCGCGAGGCCGAGGAGAAGCGTGTGCGCGAAATCCTAGCCGAGGATAAGATCAAGCTGCCCAAGGCGGTCTGGAGCCGCGGTTCGCTCGACGAAGGCTGCAAGCTCGGCCGCGCCGCTGGTCGCGGTCCGAGTTGGACCGCCCTGCCCGAGAGCTGCCCAGGAGTTGTCCTCGTCTCCGAAACCGAGGTCTTCGGCCGCCACCGCCTGCGCCGCGCCCCGGGCCGCCGTCGCGCCGTAGTGCAGACCTCGCAGGTCGACCAGATGCTCGACTTCGCCGATCTGGTCGAGGGCGACCACGTCGTACACCTCCAGCACGGCATCGGCATCTTCCGTGGGCTCACCCGCATCGAATCCGGCGGCCAGACGCGCGAAGTCATCTCCGTCGAGTTCGCCGACGGCATCACCCTGCACGTTCCGCTACAGGAATCGCACCTGCTCAGCCGCTACGTCGGACTCACCAAGTCGAAGCCAACGCTCGCGAAGATCGGCTCGAACCGCTGGGAGAAAACGCGCCAGGCCGCCGAGCGTGCCACCATCGACCTCGCCGCCCAGCTACTCGAGGTACAGGCGAAACGCGACAGCCAGCCCGGCCACGCCTTCGGGCCCGACACCGTCTGGCAGCAGGAATTCGAGGGATCGTTCCAGTTCACCGAGACGCCCGACCAGCTCCGCGCCATCCAGGAGACGAAGGGCGATCTAGAGAAGGCCCGGCCCGCCGACCGGCTCATCTGCGGCGATGTCGGTTTCGGCAAGACCGAGGTCGCGATCCGCGCGGCGTTCAAGGCCGTGATGGGCGGCAAGCAGGTGGCCGTCCTGGTGCCCACGACCGTGCTGGCCCAGCAGCATTTCAACACCTTCAGCGAGCGCATGGCCGGCTACCCGGTCGTCGTTGAAATGCTCAGCCGCTTCCGCACGCGGCAGGAGCAGACGCGCATCCTCGCCGGCACCGCCAGCGGCAAGATCGACATCGTCATCGGCACCCATCGTCTGCTCCAGAAGGACCTCGTTTTCCGCGACCTCGGGCTGGTCGTCATCGACGAGGAACAACGTTTCGGAGTGAAGCACAAGGAGGCGTTCAAGCAGTGGCGCGCCAGCGTCGACATGGTGTCGATGAGCGCCACGCCGATCCCGCGCACGCTCTACATGGCGCTCGTCGGCGCGCGCGACCTGAGCGTGATCGAGACCCCTCCCGTCGATCGCCTGCCGATCCAGACGGTAGTGAAAAGCTACGACGACAAGCTCGTCGCCGAGGCGATCCGCCACGAGGTGCGCCGCGGCGGCCAAGTTTTCTATCTCCACAACCGTGTGCAGACCATCGATGCCGTCGCCCAGCACCTGCGCCAGCTCGTGCCCGAGGTGAGCGTCGGAGTGGGCCACGGCCAGATGGACGAGACCGAGCTCGAGCACGTGATGACCGACTTCGTCGCCGGCCGCTACCGCGTGCTCGTGTGCACCACGATCATCGAGAGCGGTCTCGATATCCCGAACTGCAACACAATCATCATCGAGGGCGCCGATCGTTTCGGGCTCTCGCAACTCTACCAGTTGCGCGGCCGCGTGGGCCGTTTCCGCCACCAGGCCTACGCCTATCTCCTGCTTCACCGCCACGCCCGTCTGCTCGACCACGCCCGGCACCGGCTCAACGCCATCCGCCAGTACAACCAGCTCGGCGCCGGCTTCCGCATCGCCATGCGCGACCTCGAACTGCGCGGCGCTGGCAACCTCCTCGGGCCCGAGCAGAGCGGCCATGTGGCCGGCGTCGGTTTCGAGCTCTATTGCCAACTTCTGCGCCAGAGCGTCTCCAGGCTCAAGGGCGACAAAACAGCAGCATACATCCGCGCCACGGTGAAACTCGACTTCGTGTTCATTGGCGAAGGAGACCCCGACTCCGCCAACCGCGGACGCAAGGAGGACGGTTTCACCGCGCTCAAGGACGCCGAGATGGAAGGCGGCGACTGCGATCCGATCCAAGCCCGCGTCCCCTCCACCTACATCACCGAAACACGGCTGCGCATCGACATCTACCGTCGTCTCGCCATCGCCGAGAACCTCGCGCAGGTCCGCCAGGTCGAGACTGACCTGAAGGATCGTTTCGGCGCCTTCGGCGAGGAGGTCCGTGCCCTGCTCACAGTCACAGAAATTCGGGTTCGCGCGGAACAGAAGCGGATTTTATCGGTCGAGACCGCTGGCAACCGCCTGAAATGCCTGCGCGCAAGCGGTCGCAGCGACGACTACTGCATGCTCTCCGGAAGGTTTCCCCGCTTGACCGCTACCACCGCGCAAAAAAGACTCCGCGAAATCTGTTCGTTTCTGAACAATCTCCCAAATCCATGACTGTTCGCCCCTTCATTCTCGGTGCCGCCGCCTCGTTGCTTCTGATCGCCAGCCACGCAGTGGCCCAGAACTCCACACCGAAGGACAAACTGGATTTGCGCTTCGAGAACGGCATCGTCGCCGTGGTCGAGGACCAGGCGATCACCGTCGAGGAGGTCCGCCGCGAACTCATTCCCCTGCTCTCCGAGCTCCAGCGTCAGTACAAGGCGGAGGATGAGTACAACAAAGCGGTGGAGTCGCTGCAGGGGGAAATCATCCAGAACCTCATCGATCGCGTTCTCATCATCAAAGAATTCCGGAAGGACGAGAAAAACAAGATCCCGTCCTACTACGTCGATCAGGAGATCTCCGATACCCAGAACAAGCAATTCGAGGGGGATCGCTCGAAGTTCCTCGCATACCTCAGGGCCAAGGGGAAGACCCAGAAGGAGTACCGCAAGGAAGTGGAGGAGGAGATCATCTACTCCTACATGACCCACCAGAAGCGCAAGAGCACGAGCTTCATCAGCCCGGTCAAAATCGAGACCTACTACAACGAGAACAAGGACCGGTTCTACCAGGACGACGCCGTCGATCTGCGCCTCATCCAGATCAACCGCAATGCGCTCACCGAGGAGCAATTGCGCGCGGCCGCCGACAACGTCATCACCCGCCTCAATGCCGGTGAGAAGTTCGAGGATATCGCCAAGGAAGTCAGCCAGGACGCCCGCAAGAACCGCGGCGGCGACTGGGGCTGGCAGAAGCGCACCGATCTCCGCGCCGAGTTTGTCGATCAGCTCTTCAACCTCCCCAAGGGACAGTTCACCCAGCCGATCATTCTACCCGAGGGGGCGTACGTCCTCTACTGCAACGATCGCAAGTACGCCGGCATCCAGCCCGTCGCCGAAGTCCGCAAGGACATCGAGCGTATCCTCTCTGCCCAGATGGCCCGCGAGGAGCAGGATCGCTGGCTCGAGCGGCTCCGCCGCAACGGCTACGTGAAGTACTACTGAGCACGCACGATCTTCCCAATAACAAGGCCGCACCGGTTGGTGCGGCCTTGTTATTTTGGGGATTCGATGGGATCGCATCGCTCCCCTGCCGATCCGTTCTCGAGGGGCACTTGCCCACCCCACCTGCCAGCAGGCAGCCCGGGAACTACTCCTCGGCCGAGTCGGAGGCGCCGCCGCGCAGCACATCCAAACGCTTGCGAAGCGTGGCACGCGTAATGCCAAGACGTTCCGAGGCACGGACCTGATTGCCGCCAAACTCTTTGATCGCGCGCACGATCATCTCGCGTTCCAGCCGCTCGAGAATCGTTTCCGCTTTGTCGGCACTGAGTTGGCTGTAGATGGAGTCCAGCAACTCGTCCAGATTGCCACTCGCAGCCGGAGCCGCCGCTGCGGGCACGGCTGCTGAAGCCGCCGGTACCGCGCCGGTCGCTGCATCGGTCTGTGTGCCAGAGCCCGAAGGGGCCGGCGCGAGGACTGGCTGCACTACCGCGCCGCCCATGGGAACAGAAACCGCATCGCGCACCTCCGCCGGCAGATCCTTGGCGAGAATCGTGTCGCCCTGGGCGATCACCGCGCTGCGATACACCGCATTCTCAAGCTCGCGGACATTTCCCGGCCAACGATGGCCGACGAGGATGTCCATGGCTTCGGGTGCGACCCTGCGGACGCGCGTCTTCTTCGTCTTCTCCAGTTTCTGGAGCATGAAATCGACGATCTCCGGAATGTCTCCGGTACGCTCGCGCAAGCTGGGCAATCGCAGCCGGACGACCGCCAGGCGATAGTAGAGATCTTCGCGAAAGGTCTTCGCCTTCACCATGGCTTCGAGATCGCGGTTGGTAGCTGCGATGATGCGCACGTCGACCTTCAACGTCTCGGTGCCGCCCACCCGCTGAATCTCGCCCTCCTGGAGGACGCGCAAAATCTTCGTCTGCGTCGCCAGCGACATGTCGCCGATCTCGTCGAGGAAAAGCGTGCCGCCATCGCAGAGCTCGAATTTGCCGTTGCGCTGGCCGGTGGCTCCGGTGAACGAACCACGTTCATGGCCGAATAGTTCGCTCTCGATGAGGTTCTCGGGGATGGCGGCGCAGTTGACCGCCATGAACGGCTTAGAAGCGCGGTGGCTGTGCTGGAAAATGCACCGGGCGACGAGCTCCTTGCCCGTTCCGCTCTCGCCGGAAATGAGCACGGTCACATCGCTCGCCGTGACTTGGCCGATGACCTTGAAGACCTCCTGCATCGCAGGCGAAGAGCCGACAAGGCCCTCCTTGTAGTCCTCGCTCTTCAGCTTCGGCTTGTAGCCGGCGGCGGTCTGCAAGTCGGCCTTCGTCTTGAGCGCGTTCTCGGCGATCGCCAGCACACGGTCGGCGTCGAACGGTTTCATCACGTAGTCGAACGCGCCGAACTTCATCGCCTCGATCGCCGTCTGCGCCGTACCAAAGGCGGTCATGAGCACCACCAATTGCTGCGAATTCAGGGCGCGCAGGTGCTGGAGCGTCTCGATGCCGCTCATCCCGCCCATCCGGATGTCGAGAAACACCAGATCGGGCGTGGACTTTTTGGCCATGGCGATACCCTCCTCGCCGCTACCGGCCTCGACGATGTGGTACTGGCGAGTGCCAAGCACCCGACCGAGGGAATAGCGGATCTCCTCGTCGTCGTCGATGATGAGAACCTGGGGCTGTTTCTGCGCAGAAGTATCGGCAGACATCGGTGGCATTGGTTGACAATGGCAATAGTGCCGCGGCCAAATGGACTTTTTCGTTTAGATGCTTCGCTGGTCAATAGCCTTGTTCCGAGTCTTTGGCATCCGCTTGGAGGCGCACGTCACTTTCGTGCTGCTCCTGGCGGTTGCCGGCTGGCTCGGCGCAAGCAATGACGGCGCAACCGGCGTGGTGTCGTCGGTATGCACGATCATCTTGATGTTCGGAGTGGTCGTACTGCACGAACTGGGCCATGCGCTCGCCGCAAGTCGCTATGGCATCCATGCCTCGCGCATTCTGCTCCTGCCGATCGGCGGAATGGCCGAGTTCGACTCGATTCCCCGCGAGCCCCGCAGGGAGATTCTCATCTCGCTGGCAGGCCCATCGGTGAACTTTCTGCTCGCCGCCCTGATCGCGCTCATCTTCGGGTGGTCGAAATCGACCAGTGCACCAATCGCAACGGGGAGCTGGGCGGAGATCCCCGACGCGCTCCTCGCCGTGAATCTTATCATGGGCACCTTCAACCTCCTCCCCGCCTTCCCCATGGACGGCGGGCGGGTGCTACGGGCGTTGATCGGAATGCGTGCCGACTATCTCGTGGCCACACGCTGGGCCGCACGGATCGGGCAAGCGATCTCCCTGCTCATCACCGTCACGGTGGTCGCCTACGAACTGCTCAGCGGCGACAACGGTCTCTGGCTGCTCGCCGCGTTGTTCCTCTTCATCGCCTACGGAGCGGAGACGGAATACCGTTTCGTTCAGAACCGGGAGCTGTACGACGGCCTGATCGTCGCCAACGTCACCCGCGGCGATTATGTCGCCTTCCCTCCGGAAGCCACCGTCGGCAGCGCCTTCGAAACGCTGCGCGGCTCCGTCCCCCAGGACCTGCTCCTCATCAACGCGACCGGCCCCGTCGGCATCGTGCCTCGGGCCCGACTCGCTGCCGCCCTGCGCAATGGTCTGGATTTCGAGCCGCTCTCGCAGCACGCCGAACACGAATTCACCGTCCTCCAGGCCAAATGGCCACTGGCGCCCGTCGCCGCCGATCTCGTCCACGACAAGCAACGGCTCTTCCCCGTCTATTCCCTCGATCGCCTCATCGGGGTGCTGGATGCCGGCCGCATCGACGAGGCGGTCCGCCTGATCCGCCACGCAAGGCACGTCCGCCGGTAGGAAAAAGGAAACGCCGCAGCACTGGCTCTGCGGCGTCGGCGATCGATCCTTGGCAGGCTAAGCTTACTTCTTCGGCTCCGCCTTGTGTTCCTGGCACTTGGCCTCGCACGCCTCCTTGCACTTCGGGCACTGGCAGTCCTTCGGACAGGCGGCTTTCTCATGGCCCGATACGGCGCACTCCTTCGTGCAGTCGGGGCACTGGCAATCTTTGCCGCAACAGCTCTTCTCCTTGTTGCACTTATCGGAGCATTGGGCTTTGTCGGCGGCACAGTGATCCTTCTTGTCGCAACTGCCGCAGTTGGCTGTGGCAATGCCGGCGACGAGCGAGAATACCGAGGCAACGAGCAATACACGGATGGTTTTCATGGCTGTGAACTGGGGGATTTCGGTTGATGATAGCGGCGCCAACACCAGTTGCGCGGCGCTTCCGCCGTCAGGCCAGCGACGATGAGCCACCCCCTTGCCTCGTCAAACGCATCGCCGCAAACAGCCCCAACAATCACCCAATCTACTGCTCGGGCCATGGGGTGTTAGTGAAGCGTACTCACCTATTTTGCAGGCTTGCAGCTCAGCTTCGAGATCTCGAGGGGCTGCCACCGTAGCCCCCGCCGAGCAGATGCGCCGGGCGCACCATAGCAAAAGCCCGGGCGGCACTGGGCCTACCCGGGCTTGGGGGTCAAAGGCGGCTTAGGCCAGTGCTCAGAATGCCACCAGCATCTCGGCGCGAAGGAAGGTCATGTCATCCTTGTGCACATAGTAGCCACCCATCGGGCAGTACTCTGCGAGGACCAGGCCGCTGAGCTGCTTGGTGAACTTCTGCTTCACGACGACCTGGAGCAGATGTCCGCGGAAGTTGCTGTCGCGGCTGAACAGAGCGCTCGTGGTACGCGTGGGCGAATCCTCGACGGCGAAGAGCGCGTTGTAGGTGGCGCTCACGCTGGTGTTCTTGGTGGGAGCGATGCTCCAGCTGGCGCCGATTCGGAAGAGATTGTTCCACTGCGAACCGCGATTGCCCACCTCGACTGGCAGCGCCACGGCCCATACCTCGCTGATCCGCGGGCCACGGCCCCAGAGCACATCGAACATCTCGTCCTTGCCGGTGCCGCTCTTGTCGCCCGAGAGGTACTCGCCGACGAGGCTCAGCTGGTTGTTGAGCGCGTCCTTGAAGAGATAGGTCAGCTTGGCATTGAGGCCGAAGGCCGAGACATCGCGCGAGAGGCTGCCCAGATTCGTGAGGTTCTTCGACGCGGTGAAACTGCCGGAGGCGTCGTTGCGCCGTCCCCATTGGTAGGCGCCCTCAGCCGTGTACTGCCAGTGCTCAGCGGGAGTCCCGGCAACTCGGGCGCCGATCGTGTAGATGTCGGCGTTGTAGCCCTTCGTGATCTGCGGAATGCTGTCGTCGCTCTTGTAGATGAAATAGCCGTCGATCTGGGTGTTCTTCACCGACTTGTTCGACGCATAGAGGATCACGCCGGTCTCGTCCTGGTCGGTGAGGGATGCGAGCTTGCGATCGCTGCCGAGGATTGGGATCCGATCGCCGCAGAGCGCCTGCTGGTTGAGAACGATGACGTCGAACTTGGTCTTCAAGTCTTTCGCGTCGATGTTCAGCCGGAGAGCGTCGTAGAAATTGGTCCAGGATCCGTCATTGGGAGTCCCATCGCCGACGAGCCACTGGTCGCCGAACTGGATATCCTGGCGCCCGAACGTCACCGACAACGGCGTGGTCCCCGTATCGGGTGTCCACTTCGCATACATATTGTCGAGGATGGCGTGCTTCCACTCCTCCTCCTCGGCCGCCTTGCTCGCCGCGTCGAACCAGTACCGGGGTTCGGCGGAGAAGCGCCCGAAAAGGGTCAGTTTGGGGGTCGGATTGACCGTCTCCCAGAGGCGCAGCCGGGCGCGGAAGTAGTCGCGCACATGGAACGCAGCATTGTTGTTCAGCGTCTGGGCGCTGTCGTACGCCTCGTAGCGGAAGCGAAAGTCGCCATTGAACTGGAACAGGGGTTTCTCGGTGGTGGCACCGGTTTGGCCCAGAGCGCTTGCGACGCCAGTGGCGAACAACAGAGCGGCAGGGAGACTGCGTTTGATGTAGTTGATCATAGCAAGAAAGGAAGTACTCGGAGTGGCTTCTCGACCACGCGCTCCCAATCGGCCCGCAGACGAGGGGCTGTAAGAAAACTTCAAGCCGTGA
>Ga0209098_1000105_pt1 | contig 90825 bp, 85 predicted proteins | sample AD_JPNHW1_MetaG_FD_184429 | JGI IMG/M metagenome (GOLD analysis project Ga0209098, IMG submission 184429) | Active sludge microbial communities of municipal wastewater-treating anaerobic digesters from Japan - AD_JPNHW1_MetaG (SPAdes) (version 2) | ecosystem: Engineered > Bioreactor > Anaerobic...
GAGACTGTTTGTTGCGTTGAGCGTTGAATACTCCCCGTACGGCGCGGGATAGTAGGTCGTCAGCTCCGCCTTTCCGGCATAAACGGAAGCCGTCATCCAACAGGTTGAAATAGCCAAGCCACATAGAAGAAGTTTTTTAAACATCTGAGCTCCTCCGGTTTATTTTATTAAATTTCAGTGCTTCCACCCGAACAGCATCTGAAGATAAGATCTTTCTTCCCGGTCCTTCGCGGAAAGACCGAGCCTCTTTTCGATCACCCGGATCACCCCCGCCCGGCCTTCGATCTCCAGGAACCCCCCGAATTTCGAAAGATGATCTAGCGTTACAAGCGCCGGACCGAGGCTGTAACTTTCCCGCCTTTTCGTGTAGCTTTGGAGAACCCGGAAACCCGAAAGCAAAAGGATCGTTTTAATCGGCTCATAATCGACCGCCGCTTCGATCTCCCGCCGCTTCGTGAACAACGAAACGAGCCGCGGCCCTTTCAGGGTCAGGGTTGCCTGTTTGCCGAAACGGCGGAGACGGAGGGCCGTCTTTTTTTTGGATAAAAATCCGTTCCGGTCAAAAAATTCATTCCGTTCAACCCCCGCAGCGATCTTCCGGGCGCCCAGTTTTTTCAGAAGCTGCCGGACCTTCGCGGAGTTCCCGACCCGGTATTTTTGTTCGATCTCAAAAGATTTCACGGAAGTTCACACCCCGACCAGCATTTTTTCGCGCAACTTCGCCGCCATATCGTATCCAACCAGCTCGCCGACGATCTGAAGCGCGAATTCAAGCGCCGTCCCGGGCCCCTGACTCGTGATGATACGTCCGTCGAGTACGACCCGTTTTTTTTCATAAGAGATTTTTTCCGTAAAATCGGATTCACAGCCCGGATAACACGTCGCCTTTTTTCCGTCCAGAATACCGAGCGGCGCCAACACCACGGCGGGCGCGGCGCAGATCGCGGCGATCATTTTCCCGTGGGCGTGCATTTTTTTCAGAAACTCACCGACCACTTCCGAGTTCGCAAGATGGGTGGAACCCGGCATCCCTCCGGGAACGATCACCGCGTCCGGCAGCTCCCGGATATCCGCGAGCATGACCTCAGCCTGAACGCCGATCCCCCTGGAACTTTTGACGGTCAAGCCGCTCACGCCGACGACCGTCACGCGCACACCGGCGCGCCTCAGGACATCGATCGGACCGATCGCTTCGACCTCTTCAAACCCTTCTGCGAGAAGGACTATCGCTGTCCTGGGCATAAAGGCTCCTTTATTCCGACGCTTCCGGAGAAGGGTGCTGCGGGTTCATCGCTTCCACGGTGATCTTTTTCTGGCCGAAGATCTTGTCGTTGGCGAAAATCCGGAACTCATACTCACCGGCGTGCATGAAACGCACCCCGCGCAGGTTGAACACTAGCTCGTGCGCTAAAAGCGGGCTCGGGACACGAACTTCCTCGGGCATTTCGCTTTTTCCGATGAGCGTATCGCTCTGGAGGTCGATCAGCTCGAGACGGAACCGGAAGCTTCCCTGGGCGTCCGTCAGTTTAATGTAAACCGACATTGCGAAATGTGTGCAGGGAAATGTCGCGGCACCGATATTCTCGAAAACACCGATCAGGCTCTTTTTGTTGGTGCCGCGCTCCGTGATCACGTAGTCGCAAATCAGCATGGCGTTCGTTTTTGGAACCGGAGATACCATAAAAATCCTTTCTTGTAGCCCTGAGGAGGACAAGCCGCGAAGACCGGTCCCCTGATGATTGTATTTAGATGATTGTATTTATCCGAACTTATAATGTTTTCTGACGGGTTTTTTGACCTGCCAGATACACTTCAGACCCTGCGGGAACATCACGAAGTCTCCCTTGCCGAAGGAGACCTCGCCATCGGCGGTCTTTACAGTCACTTCCCCATCCAGAAAATAGCAGGCTTCCTTGTCATCGTAGAACCAGTCGAAAGTCGAGACCTCCTTGGTCCAGATGGGCCAGGACAGGACCTTCAGGTCGCTCAGCATTTTCTGCGAAGGTTTTTGCACCGAGATCTTCAAACCTGTCTGCTGCGTCATCGGAGACTCCTTATTTTCTGAATTTTTCAAGCCAGCTGCAATATTCACATTTCGCGGAAGCTTTCGGCGCCGGCCCCGTCAGGGCCTCGATCGCTTTATGGCAAAGATCCTTCGGCCGCCGGATATCCGTCGCGATGCGGATCGGCTGAAGCTCGAATTGCACATTCCCGTTCTCGCCGACCTGCTTCGGCGAATAGTAGAGAAGGAACCCGTAACCCGCCGTCTTCAACCCATTCCCCTCCAGCATCAGCGCGTAGCAATCCAACTGGGTCTGGTAATATTTTGTGGCGTCCTCTTCGCTCGTCGGCGAACCCTTCGTCTTGTAGTCAAAAGGAATGTGCTGATCTCCCTTCACCAAAAGATCGTCCAGCATCCCGGAAAGAACGACCCCGTCCTCCTGATATTGGAGTCCGGTACGCCATTCACGCCAGCCGTCGAGCCGGGCCTGGTTCTCATAGAGGAGAATACCTTCGAAGGTCTCCGTCCGGAGCTCCGGCGGAAGCTCCCGCTTGCTGCGGTAAGTATCAAAATAGGTCTTGATGACCCGGTCCATGCCGCCGGGAAGCGAAGGGAAAATGCCTCGCGGCCGCTTGATATTCTTAACCTTTTCGAGCCAAAAACAGCGCGGGCAATCCTTGAAAAGACTCAATGCCGATGGGGAAAGCGTAACCTGCTTTGTCATACTCCTCCTCGAATACAAAACGTCTTTATTATATCCGCGATCAGGACAATCGCTAGTGATTTACCAGAGGATGTTGGATGCAGGAGAACGGATCTCGAAAACCGGTCTTGCATTCTCCTTTATCCGCCATCCCTTGTCCGGTCTTTATTTCCCGGAAAAGGATCGTCCGGATCATTGAAGTTCGGAAGAAAGGCCGTCTTTTCCACGAGTTCCTGCGTATAAACCCGTTCGAATCCGAGCTTGATGACAAGCGCAAGGACTTGCTCGTATTCTTTGGCGTGCAGCATCCGGTGAAGTTCGTTCCGTTTGCAGCACTCCGGCATCGGCTGGAACTGGCTCATCACCGAGACCGGGATCCCCGGACCAAATTCCCGATGCAGGATCTTGAGCACCTTCAAACTGTTTTCGACATGGCCCGGAAGCACCAGATGGCGGACGAGTACGCCGCGTTTGGCGGGCCTATCTCCCGAAGGGTCCCACGGCTCCAGAAATCCCTTTTCCTTCACCATGCTCCGGATGGCGGCAAGCGCGATCTCCGGATACCGCGCGTCCCCCATACACTTTTGGGCAAGCTCCGGCTCCGCGAACTTGAAGTCGGGAAGGAACATGTCCATAAATTCCGCATACTCCGGGATCTTTTCCGGTTTTTGATAGCCGGAACAGTTAAACAATGTCGGGATCCGGATCCCTTCTTCGCGCAACGCCAGACAAAGGTTCCTGACATGCGGCCAGAAATGGTCCGGCGTGACAAAATTCAGATTATGGACCTCTTTGCGGATCAATGTTTTAACTTCGGCCAGTAGCTCGGCGGGCGTGATCGCCCGGCCGTCGTGTTTGAGAGAGATCTGATAATTCTGGCAAAAGAAACACTGGCTGGAGCAGCCGCTGAAAAAGAGGGTGCCGGAACCGCAGGCGCCCGTAAAGGACGGCTCTTCGCCAAAATGCGGCCCGATAAAGGAGATCGAACAGGTCGCGCTTTCGCCGCAGAACCCGAGTTTCCCCTGCGTGCGATCGACCTTGCAGTTCCTCGGACAAAGCGTGCAATTTTTGTAAGCGTCAAGATTCATAACAGAAAGGACGGGTCATCCGACAAGTATTTTGAACGCATCCGGAAGAAAACGAAGGAGGTCCCCGGCAACAAGCCCCACTTGTCCGATCTTCCCGGAAGCGATATCTCCGGCAAGACCGTGGGCATGCACCCCCAGACAAGCGGCTTCATAACAGGAAAGACCCTGCCCGATCAACGCGGCGATCACGCCGGTTAGAACATCACCGGACCCGGCCGTCGCCATTCCGGGATTTCCGGTCGTGTTCACATAAACTTCCCCCGACGGCGACGCCACGACCGTACGGTGCCCTTTGAGGACAACAACAACCCCGTAGTCCCGGGCAACCTTCACGGCGCGGTCTTTTCGCAACGCATCGGACCCATCCAGCTTGCCGCCGAACATGCGAATGAATTCTCCCGGATGCGGCGTCAAAACAAAGGGGCCTGGCACCTTTTCCCCTTCAAGTATCTTCAAGTGCCCTTTCAGGGCGTTAAGTCCGTCCGCATCAATGACAACCGGCGTTTCGGTTTCCTGAAGGACCTTCCGGATCAGTTTTTGTGTGGTGAGATGCTGCGAAAGCCCGGGACCAATCGCGAGAACATTCTGGGTGTGACAAAACCGCCGGATCTCGGGAAAACCTTGGAGCGAAAGCGTTCCTTTGGAGGTGGAAGGAAGCGGGCGGATCATAAGTTCGGAATCCCGTTTAGCAATGATGAGATAAACCGCGTCCGGCACGCCGACCGTTACAAGCCCGGCCCCGGCCCGGAGTGCCGACATCCCGGCGAGGTTTGCCGCGCCGGTCATGCCGCGAGAGCCGGCAAGAACGAACACCCGCCCGAAATCACCTTTGTGAGAGATCGCGGGTCGTTTTAATTTTTTAGCGATGGCGTGAATATTCATCATTTTAAGAGAGGTCGATCCTGAGAAATAAGGGGCCGGTCAAAAACGGATCTTCTTTACGCCTGACGACTCATCCCCTGCCACTGGTAATGATCTTCTTCATCTCCTTCACAGCTTTGGAGAGGCCGACGAACACCGCGCGGCTAACGATGGAATGACCGATGTTGAATTCAACGATCTGTGAGACCTTGAGGAGCGGAAAAATGTTCTCATAATTCAGACCGTGACCCGCGTGGATACGAAGCCCCAACTTCGCGCCAAGTAGCGCGGCCTTTTCGATACGGATCAGTTCTTTTTCTTTTTGCGAACCTTTGGCGTTAGCGTACGAGCCGGTATGGATCTCAATGGCGTTGGCCCCAAGACGTGCGGCTTCCTGAACCTGTTTTTCGATCGGATCGATAAAAAGGCTGACCTGGACTTTTTTCGCGGAAAGGGCGTCGATCGTACGCTCCAGCGGCCCCGTCCTCAAAAAAAGATCGAGCCCGCCCTCCGTCGTAAGCTCCTGCCGTTTTTCCGGGACAAGACACGCCTTTTCGGGTCGTGCCTTGAGCGCAATCTTGAGGATCTCGGGGGACACAGACATTTCGAGGTTCAGCGGCACGTAAATCTTCTTGAGAAGTTCCAAAACATCGGCATCCTGGATGTGCCGCCGGTCCTCACGCAAATGGACCGTGATGCTGTCCGCGCCGCCCTGCTCGGCTTCGAGCGCGGCTTCAAGCACGGACGGCTCAACCCCGCCGCGCGCCTGGCGGAGCGTCGCGATGTGATCGATATTCACACCAAGTTGTTTGGACGAGGAACGGGACGTCATAAAAAGGTCAATCCTTCAGGCCGCGGATTGCGACCTTGATCGTGATCGGCTGTTTGTCCTTAAGGGCCAGCGCCTCGGGCAACACGACCTGAAGCGGAATCTCATGATCGCCTTTCTCAAGGTTCGCAAGATCTACATAGGCAAGCAGCGTTTCCGGCGCAAGCTGTTCAAGCGCCCGCTTCGAACCTTTCAGGACAAGCGACACCTTCGAAGGTTCAAGCTCAACGATCCCGTTCGCCTCGGAACCTTTCAGAACGCGCACGGAAATATCTTTAAATTCTTTCTCGTCGAATTCCTCGCGGATCGGAATGTAAACATCCACGAGCGACTCACTCATGGCCCTAACGGTCGCCGGCAACCGGACCTGGACGGTCCTGTGAAAAGAACGGATCCGGCCGACCAGGTCGATCGGTTCCGTCTTTGCGAACTTCATTTTCTCCAGTTCCCCTTTCGGGCCCTTCGCAAGGATCGCGTTCGGATCCATCCGGACATCGTTGGCGAGAATCTTGTACCCGACCGCGGGTTCGCCCACAAAATCCGGTTGGATCTCAAGTTTCTGAACGATGATTTCATCCAACTTCACGGTAACAGCTTCGGGCTCGATGTCCAAGACGCGGATCTGGAAACTCGGCACGCGGATCTCGCCCGGTTCGATCCGGAACGAATACTCCCCGGCGGTTTTTACTTCAGATCCGATCTTGTGGATCGCCTGAATATCCTGGCTCGCGAGGTTAACGATCAGGGAGCGCGGCGCGGAGAGCGTTACCTGAAGCGCGCGAACCGATCTTTCCGAGATCGTCATCTGCGGATTCTCCACTTCAATGCGGAGCGGGATGATACGCGTCACTTCGATGCTTTCTTCGCCGACCGCGTAGTACCACAGACCGACCGCGAGCACAAAGGAGATGATCTTCAAGCCCCAGTTTCGCCGCATCCAGTGAGGTATCATGACGGGATCTTCCCCTGGAATTGAAAGAGCCGCCGGTTCTTATCGAGAAAATCCTTGAAGAAATTCTTGCTATCCGCGGGCGGGTTGAAAAGGCTTTCGAGGATCCGCTTAAGATCGTCCAGATCGAGTGTCTTGGTCAATTTCCCGGCGACGGAAACGGAGATACTTCCCGTTTCTTCGGAAACCACGATGCAAACAGCATCATTCTCTTCCGTAAGTCCGATCGCCGCGCGATGCCGCGTGCCCACCGAGGGAGGAAGTTCGGTCGTCTGGGTCAGCGGGAAAAGAGAACCGCAAGACGCGACCCGGTCACCGACCAGGATTACCGCCCCGTCATGCGTAGGCGTATGCGGGTCAAAAATGCTCCAGAGGAGTTCAGCACTCATCTTGCCGTCGATCATCATCCCGCTTTCGATATAGTTCTTCAGACCGACATCGCGTTCGATGGCGATCAACGCACCCATCCGGTGCCGCGACATATGGTCGCAGGCGCGGACGATCTCGTCGATCGTGCCCCCCTTCTTAAGAAATCCTCCCGACATCGTCGTCCCGATACGTGCGAGCGCCCGGCGCATTTCGGGCTGAAAGATGATCAGGATGGCCACAACACCGACCGCAAAAAGTTTGGAGAGCACCCAGATAATGCTGTTGAGCTCGAAAAATTTTGCGACCACGAAGATCACGACGAGAAGGAGGAGACCGAGCAAAAGCTGCATCGCACGGGTCCCCTGAAAAAAACGGATCACCGAATAGATCAGCGCCCAGATGACAAAGATCTCGACCAGCGGCCGCCAGAAAGAGATCAGGAGTTGGAACATATTATTTTTTTCCGAAAAGGGTAAATGCCAGTGTGAGGATGAGGCTCAAAAGAATACAGGTCGTAACCGGAAGATAGAACGCAAAACTGCCTTTGCGCAGAAAAATGTCGCCGGGAAGTTTCCCGAGGCCCGGGACCTTGTCGAAAAAAGCCGCGAAGATCCCCATGCCGATCAAGATGACTCCGAAAAAGATCAGGGTTTTCGCAAGGTCGCTCATAACGTTTCCTCTCGGGATTTTTCATACTATACCACAGGCACGGTTTCCCCTCCAAGCGTGTAAATTGAAACACCGAAAAACACGCGGCCCCGGGACTGCACCTGCGCGGTTCTCCCGGGTCAGGACAGGTTTTCGAAAGCGGGGGATCTCAGAAGCCGGACTATTTCCAGGACAAAACAGGCGAAAGTCCAAAGGAACAGAAGGATCAGCCCGTAAAGGCTTATCCGGAAAAGCGTGCGGGACAGCATGTTCGCTCGTTGAAGAACCTCAAGCTCCTCAACATAGATCACTTCGCAGGCTCCGGCGCCGGTATCGGTCCGGGTTATGCTCGTTTGCCATGCCACGTCCGGCGAATCATAACGGCCGGCTTTCCCGTTCAGTTTCGCCTTCACGTTCACAAGCTTCCCTTTGATCCGGACCTGGTCCCCAACGCCGAGGCCCTTGACCTTTTTCTCGATCGCCGGATCGTTCACAAGCAGATGGCTGTTGGAAAGTTCGTTCATATTGAACGCCACGTTCCCGCACCATTGGACCCAACACCACCGGCAATCCTGGAAGAACCGGACATTGGAAAGCTTGTAGACCCCGTTCGCGAGATTGCTCCCCCAGATCATGCAAAGGTCCATGTGGAATGTTTTGTCGAACTTGTAGATCGTGAACGCCTTGTAATCGAGACGGCTCACGATCATGGCGCTGATGTCGTAACCGTAGACCGGCGTCACTTCGTAGGAATAGTCGTTGCGGGTAAATCTCATGACCGTGCGGTCAGTGAGCTCATACTGATGAGGCTGTTTCAGAGCCTCAGGCCGGATCTCCTTGACCCTCCGGAAATCCTTTTGCGTAAAAAACGTGACCCCGAGCATGACCAGCAGGATATAAAAAAGATACCGTCGGAAAGTTTTCACGCGCCTTAACTCCTGAACCCGCTCCCGCTTTATAAAAAACCGGAAGCCGTCTTATGCCGGAAAAGCACGCGGCAATGTGAGGATGAACCGGGAACCTTCGCCAGGTTTGCTTTTAACTTCGACGGTTCCCCGGTGCATTTTTACGGTACGGGCCACGACCATCAGACCCAGGCCGGTGCCTTCCTTGCCCTTAGTCGAAAAGAACGCCTCAAAAAGCCGCGCCCGGACCTCCTCGGTCATCCCCTGCGCATTGTCCTCCACGATCAATTCGTATTGTTCTGCGTCCTTGATCCGCGCCAGGATCTTCACGCAAGCCCCGGGAGCGTCCTTCGCGAAAGCTTCCATGGCATTCTTCACGAGATTCAAAAGCGCCCGGTAAAGCGCGCGGGGGTCGCCCTCCACTTCCGGAAAATCAAGCGGGGCCCGAAAATCCAGTCGCACCCGGAGCTGCTGCGCACGGTCATCCATGTCGTTCTGAAGCTCGAGCAAAAGCGCCGGAAGATTGATCTTCTGCGCGGCAAGCTCGTAATCTTTCGTCAGACTGAGCATCTCGAAAACAAACCCGTCGATCCCCCGCAGCGCCTTGGTCATTTTCGAAAGCCCTTTTTCGATGAACCGTTCGTTCTTTTCCCGGAAGCCGTCCCGCGTCAACTCGTCCGAAAGCCGGGCAACCTGCATAATGTTCTTGATCTCGTGGACCACCATGGCCATGGCCTGTCCCACCGCGGCGAGCCGTTCCATCTTGAGATTTTCTTCAAAAAGAAAACTGTTCTTGAGGGCCCCGGCAAACTGCGCGGCAAGATCGAACCCGAGCTCTACATCTTTCGATCCAAACGCCGGAAGATCTTCTCCTCTTTCAAAACAGGCAAGCCCTAGCGAAGCATTCCGCACGACAAGCGGGAGGAAAAGCCTCCGGCCTCCAGCAACCGGTTTTCCGGTTCTGAAAGCGCTCGCGGCCTCCGCCGCCATACCCGCCGGGGCCTGTTGAGCAACGGGAGTGGAAGCTTCCAGCCAAAGATCTTTATTTTTACCGGCGAGAAAAAGGTAACCTGCCCGGGCAGGAATGAACTGAAGAACGGTGGTGAGAAAAAAATCAACAAGAACTTTACGGTCCGTGATCGCGTCGTAGATCCTCCCAATCTCGTGCGCGGCCTGATAAGGTTTTTCGGAGGCAGTCATGGCAAGATATTACTCATCGAGGCACATCCATGCAAGCACATCCGAAGAACGGCGCCGGGGAATGGCTCCCCCGAACCCGAAGAAACAGGAAGCTGAGCGAATTCCGCGCTTGAAAAACAGTCGGGTCTTGCGCGTTGCGCAAAAGCCGCGAAATGATTTGTCGTTCGAGACAAATCTTCCTATAATCCCCCCATGAGAAAGATCGCTTCTTATCTCGTCCCTCTCCTGATCCTTTTTTGCATCTTCGCGTTTCTCCGGCAGTTCCCCGTCCAGACGGAAGGACTCCGGGTCAAGATCTTCGATCTTTACCAGCAGATCCGTCCCCGGCAGTATCAGGAAACACCGGTCCGCATCATCGATATCGACGATGAAAGTCTCTCGAAACTCGGCCAGTGGCCGTGGCCCCGGAACCTTCTGGCAAAACTCGTCACCCGTCTCTCCCGGGGCGGCGCCAAATCCATCGTCTTTGACGGCGTCTTTGCCGAAGCGGACCGGACCTCGCCGAGAAACATCATTCCGACCTGGCCCGATGATCCGATCCTCACGCTCGTCCGCTCCGAGATCGACAAGATCCCCGACCACGACGAGGTTTTCGCAAAAGCCATCACTAAAGCTCCTGTCGTCCTGGCCTTCGGCCTCATCAACCAGAGAAATTCCAAGCTCCCGGTCATGAAGACCGGTTTCCTCGAACACGGCATGCGCCAGGACAAGGCCATCGATTACATTGAGCCCATTTATAAAGGCGCGGTCGTGAACCTCCCGGCCCTTGAAAAAGCCTCGCGCGGCAACGGTTGCTTCAATATGGGGGCCGACCGCGACAGCGTGGTCCGCCGCGTCCCGGCCCTTTTCCGCCTAAATGACATTCTTTATCCTTCGCTCCTCCTCGAAGCGCTTCGCGTCTTTCAGGAAGCATCGACTTACAAAATCTCGCTCGCCGGATCCACCGGCGAAGCCTCCTTCGGTGAAAAAACTGGCCTCGTCAATATCAAGACCGGCCTGATCGACATTCCGACCGAAGGGAACGGCCAGATCTGGCTTTATGACACGGGATACAAACCCGAACGCTACATCCCCGCATGGAAAGTCCTTTCCGATAACTTCGACCTCAAAAGCCTGGAAGGCCGGGTCCTTTTTATCGGCTCGAGCGCACTCGGCCTCAAAGACCTCCGCCCCACACCGGTGAATTCCCGCGCGGCGGGCGTGGACGTCCACGCGCAGATCGCCGAACAGATCTTCACCGGAGAATTCCTTGAACGTCCGGACTGGGCCGAAGGCGCGGAATATACCTACCTCGCCCTCCTCGGTCTTTTGCTGACGTTCCTTCTGCCGCATGCCGGCGCGATCCGGTCCGCCGTGATCGGGCTCCTCGGAACGGCCGCCGCGGTCGGGGTTTCGTGGTATGTGTTCGATAAATGGCATTTCCTCACCGATCCGGTGTTCCCGTCTCTCGCGGTCCTGATGATCTACATGGCATCGTCGTTCCTGAATTTTCTCGGGACCGAAAAAGAACGCGGCGCGATCCGCGGCGCTTTCGGCCGGTACCTCTCCCCTGTTCTCGTCGAAAAACTTGCCAAAAACCCGAAGCAACTGAAACTCGGCGGCGAAATGCGCGTCATGAGCTTCCTGTTCATGGACATCCGTAATTTCACGACCATCGCGGAACAGTTCAAGCCGGAGGAACTAACGCAGTTCATGAACCGGTTCCTCACCCCCATGACAGACATCATCCTGAAACACGGCGGCACGATCGATAAATACATCGGCGACTGCATCATGGCGTTCTGGAATGCGCCGCTTGAAGACAAGGACCACGCCCGGCATGCCTGCGAAGCGGCGCTCGACATGCAGGACCTCATCCGCCAATGGAACCAGGAGAGCGAAAAAGGCGACCCTCTTTATCCTCACATCCAGATCGGGATCGGCATCAATACGGGGAACGCCTGTGTCGGCAACATGGGGTCAGAGCAGCGTTTCGATTATACGGTGCTCGGCGATTCCGTGAACCTTGCGTCGCGCTTGGAAAGCCTTTCGAAAAATTACGGCGTCACGACGGTCCTCGGACAAAACACCGTGGCCAACGCCGGCGGGTTCGCAACTCTCGAGTTGGATCTGATCCGCGTCAAAGGGAAAACCCATCCGACGCAGATCTTCGCGCTTCTTGGCGATACGGCACTCGCTCAAACACCGGACTTCGCAAAACTTGCCGTCGAGCACGGGAAGATGCTCGCCTCGTACCGCGGTCAACGGTGGGAGGAAGCCCGCGGATTTCTTGACCCTTGCCGGAAGATTCCCGTCAGGGGCATTGATCTTACAGCTCTCTGCGATCTCTACGCTTCACGCATCCAGGCCTCCCGGATCAATCCGCCGGGCCAAGATTGGGACGGCGCCGCAACGGCCTCTGCAAAATAAAAAAGGGCAGGCTACTTTGGGATAAAGCAGCCTGCCCTTTTTTTTTACAAAAATCAGGAAGGATAAGACGATTTATTTTGTTCCTGGTGCTCTTCAGGACGGGACGCCGAAGAATCCGCCGCGTCCTGCGCCGCTTCCTGAGTCTGCCAATTCATCTTATCTACGGTATTGAGAAGGTTCAAAAGATCCTGTGTCTCAACGCCCCTCGCGGACGACGCCGAACCCGCCTCAGTCGAGTGACCGGGATCTCCGGCCGTTTCCTCGGAGGCTCCCGTCATTCCCTGCCCCAAGGCTCCCGCGATCTTCTGGAGGTCCGCTTCCGAGACCTGGAAAACCTTGGCCGGTACTGAATTCGGACCATCGATGATCGTGGCGTTCCCCGCCTCGTCAATGTCAACTCCGACCACTTCCCCGTTCACGACATTGCTCACATAAATACGTCCCACTCCGACCGGCCCGAGAAGCACCACGGTCGTCTTGGCTCCGTCGATGATTCCCGCCACATTCGTCCCGCGGAACCCGATCGTCCCCGCCGGAAGATCCACATTCATGTTCTCCGGCTTCTTATGGGCGACCTTTCCCGACACGACACGGAAAACCCCCTTCACCATACTCGCCTTCACCTTGCCGTCGTCATTCTTGGGATTGTAAATAAACTCATCAACAACCACAGCGCTAAGGGGCCCGAGCGTAAAGATCGTCTGGTCCAGCAAAAGAACCTGAAGCTGTCCGTCCGCGCCGGTTTCGATCTTGTCACCCATGAAAATCTTGTCACCGCTTTTGAGCGGTTTCGCGGGCGTTCCCGGGGCGATACTTTTCACTTCCCCTTTAACTGCCGCGGCCACACCGGCCTGGATCGGCCCCGCCGTCTCGGCATAAAGCGCTCCCAGCGTCCCGACCGAAACCGCCATCCCCACAACCAAAATCCAAAATAGATATTTTTTCATAACGTCACCTTCCTTTGCCGTCCTGAAACTTTCAATGCTACGCGGGGGACAACGGACCGGGAGACCGCTCCCCGGAACCAGTCCCCGAACCGACATCGACACTGCCATTGTCATAATGGACAGTGGCATTTCCCGTTTGCGCAACGACCCCGTTAAGATTCTCCAACGTGATGTCCACGCTTTTGATATTTCCGGTGGCGTACGTCTCGCTCATGACCGCATTGGTTTCGCCGATAAGATTCTGCGCATTGATCGTGGCGCTTTCCGTAACGGAACCAATCGTCACCTCAACATAGGAACCCGTACTTCCCATGAGGATCTTACCCGTTTGGACATCAAGATCCCAATTCGCCGAAAATGAGCCGAAGGCTGAGCCGTAGCTGTTGTAGAGAGATCCGCTAACAGAATAATGATAACTTCCGGGAATGGTCGCCAGCTCCGCAACCGTCGTCGTCCCGTCCTGAACGCCCGAGCTTCCTGATTGGCTCGTCATGTCCTGGGATGTCTCGGCCAGGAAATTATCGTTCTGATTCATCAACCCATCAAGGCCCGCGGTCAAAGATGCGGCATCCCCGGTCAACGCAAGACTCTCTCCGGAAAGATCTGAAGCCGAACCGCCACCCGTGAGCCCGCTATCACCGCCTCCGGAACCACCGCTACCACCCGAACCGCCTCCCTGAGTCCCTCCGGAACCGTCCAGATTTCCGGTCAACTGATTCACCTGATCGCCAGGGACCTGAAACACCCCGGAAAGGCCACCGCTCCCGTCAACCTGGACGCCGAATCCCGCTCCCGTCACTTCGCGACTTTCTCCCGAATTAGAGCCCTCCCCCGTCAGCGTGAAACTGCCGGGATTCTCTCCCGCGTTGTTGTTGCCTCCCGGACCACCAAGCATCACAAGCGAGCCGGTCTGGCCGGTCTGGCCAAGCACGATCGTCCCGCGGAACCCGATCGTTGCGCTCGGAAGTTTCATCGTCACGCTCGACGGCCTCTTCGCCGCGATCTTCCCGGAAACGTACCGGAAAAACCCCTCGGTAACATTGGCCTTGATCTTTCCCTCCTGCGTCTTCGGATCATAAACAAATTCGTCGATTACGATCGCGCTGTTCGGGCCGATCGTAAAAACGGTTTCATCGAGTAAAAGGATCTGGAGGTGCCCCTCGGCATCGGTCCGGATCTCATCGCCAAGATAAATAGACTGCCCGCTCTGCACCACGCGTCCGATCTGCCCGGGCGTTTTGAGCTCGACTTTCCCTTTCGCGGCGGCGACCACGCCGATCTTTTCAAGACCGGCAGGAGCCATCACGGAACCCGCCATCGGCACAGACATCTGCGCAAAAACCCCGGAAGAGGCGGCCAGAAAAAAAAGAACCAGCGCGAGAAAAAGGATCTTTTTCATGGCTAGAACTCCATTCTTTTCGTGAAGAGGGTCTGGATCTTATTGTCGGTATACGTGTAATTCGTAACGCTCGAAAGCGCCCGATAGAATTCATACGAGAACGTGAACACGATATCCTTGAACGGCTTGGGCAGGACCTTTCCGATCAGGATCGTCTCAAGCGGCACGCCGTAGGTCGTGCGATACCGGAAGATCCGGTCGTGGCGGATCTTGTTTGCCACAGTAAAGTCCGGCGCCTGATAATTGTCGAAAAGCACATTGAACGCGTTGATCACAAACTGGCCTTTGGGCCAGACCCAGGTATGCGTGTTGTTAAGGCTAACGCGGGAATAGGCATCGAAGTCCTGCTTCGCCAGTTTCTCTGAGAATCCGACGTTGCTCGACCACCGCATCGTCGGGGTAATCATATAGTTCGCGCCCCAGAAATTATCGAACTGAGGGCCTTTACGATCCTGAGAATTCGGACTTTCGCTGATGTTCATATAATCCTGGCGCTCGACCCGGAAAGTATAGAAGGCGTTGAGTTTTTTAGTGAAGTCGTGGTCGAAGGCAAAACTTCCGCCCTGGGTCCTGAGAAAACTTTCGCTCGAAAGATACATGTAGCTGGAATAAAAAGACGGCGTGAAGTTAACGTATTTGTTTTTGTAGGTCCCGCCGACTTCATACTGATAGGAACCAAGATCCAGAGAATTCACCGTAGTCTGATTCTGAAGAAAATACGTAAAGTTCGCGAAAACGGTATGCCCGGCCTGGTAACCGAGCTCATGCGTGATATCCAGGCTCGAGACATTGAGAAAATTCGTGTCACGTTTTTGCGTATTGGACCCCGTCACATCCTGGATCACATTGCTCACCAATTGCTGTTTCGAGGACGGCGAAGCGTTCCGGTTCGTGTCGTAGCCCCAACCAAGCGTCTCCCTCACCCCGATGTGCGTCCGCCGTTGTTTCGCCTTGATCCGCTTCTCGAAATCATCGACTTGACGCTTGATCTTGGGCGGCAGTTTTACGGTCTGGAGGATATTCAGCTCTTTTTTGGCCTCGGTCAAATTATCGAGACGAAAAAGCACGACCGTATAAAGAAGCCGGACGTCCGAAAGGTTCGGGTTGACGAGAAGGATGCGCTCGAGGGTTGCCGCGGCGCTCAGGAGCTCGCCCCGCGCGATCTGGTCCTGCGCGTACCGGTAGTTGAGTTCGATATTGTCCGGGTCCTTGAGAATATCCTCGTAGGTCACGCCCGTCTTGTATTTGTCGGTCTGTTCCTTGGCCTCAGACTTCGCGGCCACGCGCGAAATTTGTTTGGTAGCGCGGGTTTGCATCCCGACGTTCTCGGTCTCGCGGGTAAGATCTTCCGCAAATGCGGGGACATTCAGTGCGCTTAAAAGGAAAACGGCGGCAATAAAAACGGAGGATTTCCGGAAAAACCTCAAACGGCATGGAGACTTCATCGTTTCCTTTTCCAGTTGTTCCGTGGTAGACGTTTTAAACCGGTATGGAAAAACAGCGCGCTGACTTTTCGTAGTCTACCCTCGCCCCAAAGGAAAATCAAACTACTTTCCAAATAACACCTTCCTTCACGCATCAATTCCGCTATACTGTTTTCATGTCCGTTTTTCTATCGGAAAATTCAAAAGTTCATAGGATCAACCCTGACAATCTTCGGTCAAAAAAATCGGGGGCCGGGACATGACATTTCAATTAGACCCTTTCCAGCAGGAAGCGATCGCGTGGATCGAAAAGGAAACCTCCCTCCTCATCTCCGCACCCACGGGATCCGGCAAAACGCTGATCGCCGAAGCGGCTGTCGAAAAGGCCCTGGCGCGCGGTGAAGAGGTCATCTACACCGCCCCGATCAAGGCTTTGAGCAACCAAAAATTCCGGGATTTTCAGACGCGTTTTGGACCCGAAAAAGTCGGTATCCTCACCGGAGACGTCTCGATCAATTCCGCGGCGCCCATCGTCATCATGACGACCGAGATCTACCGGAACTCTCTTTTTGAGAATACCGGCCGGATCCGCCGCGTCGGATGGGTCATTTTCGATGAGGTCCATTATATGGACGATCCCGAACGCGGCACCGTATGGGAAGAGGCGCTTCTTTTCACACCGCCGGAGATCCGGCTCCTCGCGCTGAGCGCCACCATCCCGAACGTGCGCGAACTCGCCCAATGGATCCAGCAGATCCACCAGCGGCCGATCCAGGTGATCGAGGAATCGCACCGGCCCGTTCCGCTGCATTTTCTCTTCCAATGCCAGGGCCAGTTCTTCACCAACACAAAATCGCTCCGCAAAGAAGGTTACCTTCAGCGGGACAACTGGCAGCTCTCACAGCGGGAAAAACGCCGCGGGTTCCAGGCGCCCCGTGCAAGACCCAACCGGCTTTTCAATTTACTCGACCATCTGATCCGCGAAGACCAGCTACCGGCGCTTTATTTCGCGTTCAGCCGAAAACGCACCGCCGCCCTCGCCTGGGAGATCGCACATTACGATCTGCTCCGACCGAAAGAACGCGAGCAGGTCCAAGTTCTCTACGAGGAATTGCTCCAGCGCTACGACATGGTCGGCGAACGCTCCGCGGAAGAAATGCGCCCGCTAATCGAGCAAGGGATCGCATTCCATCACGCCGGCATGCTGCCGACGCTCAAGGAAATCATCGAACGGCTCTTCACAAGCAAGCTCATCAAACTCATCTTCACGACCGAGACCTTCGCACTCGGGATCAACATGCCGGCGCGCACGGTCGTCTTTGACGAACTTGAAAAATTTTACGGCACGGGTTTTAAGGCGCTCACGACGCGCGATTTCTACCAGATGGCCGGGCGCGCAGGGCGCCGCGGGATCGACACCGAAGGTTTTGTCTACTGCCGCGTCCACCCCAACGACATCCCGTTCCCCGAAGTCCAGCGGGTCCTTTACGGAACCCCGGAACCAGTCCGCAGCCAGTTCAACGCGGCCTACGCGACGCTCCTCAATCTTTACCGCGACCTCGGCGAAGGCCTCCTGGATATTTATCCCCGGTCCTTCCATTATTTCCAATCCTCCGCCCGCGGGCGCGACGAAGGATTCGATCTCATCCGGGGTAAACTCTCGCTCCTCAAAGAAATGGGCTACGTTTCTGACGGGAAATTATCCGCCAAAGGGGAATTTGCGGCGTCCGTTTTCGGGTACGAACTGCTCCTCAGCGAAATGTACACAGACGGAACGCTGGAAAAACTGGACGAATCACAGCTGAACGTTTTTCTCGCAGGCCTTATTTTTGAACCGCGGAAAGGCGACGAACCCCCTCGCCTCGCGAAACATCACGAAGACCTTCTCAAAACGACGCAACACTACCACCGCATGATCCATAAATGGGAATCAAATTTTCGCGTGCGGCCGTACACCAAACCGCCGCATTTCCATCTCGCCAAGGCCGTCGATGCTTGGACGCGCGGCCAACCCTTTGACAAGGTCCGCCAGCTGATTTCAGAAGACGAAGGAAGCCTGGTGCGGTACCTCCGGATGGTGATCCAGCTTCTGCGAGAACTCGCACACGCCCCCCATGCCTCGGAAAGTTTCAAAACCAAGGCGAGAAAAGCGCGGGAACTTATCGACCGGGATGTCGTGGACGCGGAAAAACAGCTGCGGGTCTAGGAAGGAAAAACTTCGTTCACAAGCGCGTTCAGTTTTTTAACAAGATCGCCGCTTTCCGCATAAGTCAGCAACTGTTTCCCCTGAAACGACTTCATGGCGTCTAGCGAAAGCCCTTCTTTACAAAAAACGCAGAACGCTACCTGTGCTAAAGTGACATCGCCCGCCACCTTCGCATAAAGCTTTCTCGGGTCAAGGACCTTTTCATCCTCCCAAAGCTGACAAAGGATAAGATCGCAATGAAAGCTTTTGGCGATTTTGTAGGCGTCTTCTTCATTGAGAGCCACCGAAACGTGGAAACCCGAAGATTCCAGCTCCTGTTGCATTTTCTTGATCAGGAAATCCTCGTTGCCGAGAAGGACCGCCCGCCTAGGACCGGCGGAACGCCGGGCGACCGAGCCTCCGGTCAGCTCTTCGATCTTCGAAAGCAGAAGTTTGGGGTCATACGGCTTTGAAATGAACTCGACCGGAAGATCCGCGAAAAAATCCCTCATGCTGCCTTTCGCGGAAATAATGATCGCCGGGATCCTGCGGAGTTCGTTGTCGTCCCGGATCCGGCGCAGGGCCTCGTAACCGGTTAGTTTCGGCATCAGGACGTCCATAATGATAAGGTTCGGTCTTTCGTTCCTGGCCTTCAGAACGGCCTCTTCACCGTCCACCGCCGAGCAGACTTCATAACCGGCGGCTTTAAGACGCTGTCTCAGCATCTCGAGAATATCAGGCTCATCATCAACAATGAGGATCTTTTTTGCGGGCATAATGTCTTGTTTGATTCCTGCGTCTTCCGGCCGGTCCGATCATCCGGAATGGGTTCAAGCAGGCTTGGACGCCTTGATAAGGTTCCCAAGTTTGAGCAGGATGTCCTTACTTTCTCTGTAGGTGATCAGAAAGGGATCTTTGAAAGTCTTCATGGCATCCAGCGAAAGGCCTTCCTTGCAAAAAACGTAAAAGGGCGTTTCCCCGATAGCGTGATGCTGACTGACCTGTTTGGCAAGCTTCCGGGCATCAAAAATATTCTCGTCCTCCCAAAACTGGCAGAGGATGAACTCCGGCCGAAGATTCTTCGCGAGATTGAACGCATCCTCCTCATGAAGGCCGGTACACACTTGAAAACCGAGCGAGGCCAGAAACGTTCGAATCTTTTCCAGAATAGCATCGTCGTTGCCGACGATCACGGCACGCCGGGAAGCCGCCCCGAGCCCCTTGCCGATCGCTCCGAGAAAGGTCTCGATCTTGGCATGAAGGACCTGGGAATCAAACGGTTTCTGGATAAAATCAACCGCGGGAAATCCGGAAAAGAATTCTTTCATGCTTCCCTTGCCCGAAATGATAATCACCGGAATATCACGGGTTTTTTTCTCCTCACGGATCCTGCGCATGACCTCATAACCGCTGATCTTGGGCATAAGAACATCGAGAATGATCAGGGCGGGATCAAACGTATTAAGCTTTTCGAATGCCGCGACGCCGTCCCCGGCCGTGACGACCTCGTACCCGAGAGCCGTCAACCGTTGGTCCAGGACCTTGGCAAGGTCCGGATCGTCATCCACAATGAGAAGTTTTTTATTGTCCGCCACGTTGTTTTTCCCTTTTCCACGCATCCTTCAGGAAAGCGCCCTAGAAGGATAACAGGTTTTCCGTTTATTTTAAAGGCCTTCCTTAAGATCTTCCCTGATTTCGCGAAGGATGACCGGAAGCCTCCATTTTTCAATCCGGCAAACCGTGTCATACGGACACGAAGCTTCACAGTCCCTCGGCCTCACCGGAATCTCCAAAGAAACCATTTTTTTCGCGAAAGTTCTGGCAAAAGCTGCCGCCCGGTCCAGGATTTTCCGGAATTCGGCTTCCGGAAGTTTGGACCGGCCGGTGAACTCCTTGCCGAACGATGCCGCATGGTCCTCACAGTAAAAACCGCTTCGTTTGCAATCGCGGATCGAATAAATCTCCCCCCCGAGCGGCGTCAGTCCGAGATGCTTCTCGACCGCCAGAAGATAAAGCGGAAGTTGGAGGGCCGTTCCGAGTTCAAGGGCACCTGCCTTGAATCTCGCCGAGGTTTTATAGTCCGTTACGACCGCGAATTTCTTATCCTTGTCTGTATCGATTCGGTCAGCGCGACCGCGCAGTTTGAGGCTCCGCTCTTTATCGCCGATCTCAAGCGCGGGACCGGCCGTCCCCGGTTCCGATCCAAAACTGTATTCGACCGCCGCAGGCCTGAACGAACCGGCCTTCAACCGGCGGTCCTCCTGTTCCAGGAAATAAACAAGCGTTTCAAAAAGATCGCGCCGGTCCAGGTCCTCGCGATATTTTTCGCCCCGCGCAAGCGGATGTTTTTCGAGTCCGGCTTCGATCTCGCGACGAATGAATGCCTCGGTCGTTTCCCGGGGATCTTTTTTCCGTTTCGGGTCGAAATAATGCTGGAGAACCTCGTGAAGAACGCTCCCTTTCTGCATCGCGCTGATGTCCCCGGACGGGTCCTGAAGCTTCAGGATCTTTTCCGCAAAATAACGGTAAGGACATTTCCCGTACAATTCAAGCCGGGTGGGACTCGCTTCTTTGACCTCGAAATACCCACCGTCCCGGATCCGCGTGTCCAGAAGTTCGGCTTCAATCGGTTTCAACGCCGCAAGGATCCGTTCCCGGCTTTGCGCGTCCCCGCAAACGCCGGCAGCGAATTTCTCAAAACGCCCGCCGGCCGCCGGGTCTTCTGCGCCCGCATGTCTCAACGCGCCCAGCACCGCCACTTCCCGCTCGCGCCTTGTGATCGCCTCCTCCGGCGCGGGATACGGACGGGCCAGATTCTGCCGCATCACCGTAATTCGCTCCCCGAAAAGGCTCCGGACCTCCTCAAGATAAAAAGACGGCAACGATTCCTTCCCCTCAATGTCAAGGTGGGGATAACTCAGATATAAACGCTCCCTCGCCCGTGTGACGGCAAGATAGAAAAAAAGCCGCTCAATACTTTGCCTCGGAAGCCGCTCGGCAAGCGGGTGTGTAAGCCCGGCGCTCATGAGCTTGCGCTCCCAATCCGAAAGGAGCGAATCCTCACGAACCTGCAGGGGAAACACCTTTTCCAGAAGCCCTGCTACAAACACGACCCGGTATTCTTTCTGCCGCGCGAGCGAAACGTCATAGACCTGCACGCGGTCCTTGTCGCGTTCATGGACCGAATAAAGGTCGAGTTCCACCAGCCCGAGAAGTAATCCGCAAAACTTTCAAACGAAACCTCAGGGCGTTTGTTCTTGAGAAAATAGCCGCGCATTTCCTGGAGAAGTGCCTCGAACCTCTGGACACAAGCCGCGTCACGGAGGACAAATCCTGCGGGGGAATCGCTTATTTCCAGGATCCCGAAAGTCCCATACACCGCCTGCTTCAGGAAATGGATATGCCCCTCCACGGTTTTCGCGGTAAAAAATCCGTCTTCCAATTCCGCAAAGGCTTTCAGGACCGCGGCTTTTTCCTGGTTAAAGACGGCGGGATCTTCCTTCGCGCGCCCTTTCCATTCCGCGAGCCACGCCTCCCGCGACTCCGAAACGCCGGTCTGGAACGCCCGCTGCTCGAAAGCCGCAACCCATTCGTCGTTCTTGGCGAGATCTTTTCCGCATTGGCGGACATAACCGGATTTTAAAAAAGCAAAAAGGTCCCCAGCCTGCCAGCCGTTACGGAAAATCGACAAAAGCGCCACGACCGTCGCGATCCACGGCGAAAATTTCAGCCGGTCGCGTTCATGGATCTCCGCCGGAATTCCATAACGTTTAAAAATGGACCCGAGGACCTGCCCATAGTTCTTGATCTGCCGGAACAGGACCGCAAAATCGCTGTAGCGGTAGTCCCCCGTCGCGTGAAGCCGGTGGATCTCGCGGGCGATCAGTTCAACCTCCCCATCGATCCCTACCGCGTCCATCAAAACGATGTTTTGGGGTCCGGCTCCTTTTTCAAAAGAACAAATGCCTGGTCCCTTTTCTCTAAAAATGTTTTGCTGCAGAAAAGCAAGATCGGGTTTCCCCGTGCGATAGGACTTCGACGGCATCTTCCGGACCTCAAAGTCCATCTTCACAAGATCCGCTCGCGTTCGGGCCACAGCCTCGAACGCCTCGCCACGATCGGAACCTTCTTCCTGTGTAAGCGTCACGGTCATTTCCTCCGTGATCTTGGAAAGTTCCCGGAGATATTCCAGCTGCAGGTTCGAGAAATCGAAAAATCCGTCGATCCAAAGTGTTTTGAACTTTACCGGCGACCGATAACCCTTGGGATTCCGCGCGCGGAAGATCCGGAGCGCGTCCTGGGGATCACGCAATGCCCGTTTTTTAAGTTCGTCCTCATACTGTTCGTAAAACGCCGCGAGAGCTTCGTATTTAGTGGCATACGCGGCCTCGAACCCCTTGAGCGCGTTCATCCGTTCACGGAATACCTCAGGTGAAATGCAGGACTCCTTCAGCTCACCGACAAACTGCGTCAAAAGGCCGGGAAAACCCGGCTGGTCCTGGACCCCGGAAAAATATTTCCAGGCATTGTTCTTCAAAAGATCCCGGGTGATCATGACGCGCGTAAGACTGGAGGCCACGGGAATGTCCGTCACACGGAACAGGTCCGCCGTGAGCCGGGAAAGCGTGGTGATGCGTTTATGGAAGAATCCTTTGACGCCGCGCTGAACCAGAAGCGAAATCACGCGTTCGGCGTGTTCCATAGACGGCAGAATGAAGAACGTGTCAGAGGCAAGCGGGTCCGCAGCCTCTTTTAAGGCCTTCTCGAAGGAGTCGAGAAGAAGATGGGTTTTCCCGCAACCGGCGGGACCTACTAATAATGTTTTGGTCATACTTAGATCAGGCGAACAGATGCAGGATGGCAGATAACGGCAAACCCGGTTTTACGTTTTCCGCTCTTTTTATTTTATTTTTCATAGACCGCGAAGCTGTCCTGATTCTCCCAAAGCGTAACCTTCGAAACGGGAAGCTTCATCCGTTTCGCCGCGCAAAAGATCTTCTCCGCAAGCACCTCCGCGGTCGGATTCCCCTTCACCGTCACGACGAGCTCGCCGGCCTTTCGCAAAAGCCCGGCAAGCGGGTCTGTTTCCGAAAGGATCATCCGGTGATCAAGATTCTTCTCAATCCAGTCACCGATCGTCTTACGGATGTCGAAGAAATTGACGACCATCCCCTGCCGGTCAAGTTTCGGGCTCGACATTTCGATCTCGACGCGCGCGCTGTGGCCGTGAAGCCTCGAACACTTGTCATGCCCGCCCATAAGCCTGTGACCGTAATTAAAATAGATCGTTTTCGCTACTTTAAACATAACCGCCTGGTCTCCCTATTCAACACCGATCCCGGCCTCCCCGGGTTCATCATCCATCGGAAAATTTTCGGGAGCTCTTTCGCCCGCCATATCATCCGAGTCGCCCTGGAAAGCCGAAGGATCTGAAAGGTTCTCTCCCGGCTGGTCATACTCCACCTGGGCTTCCGGTTCCGCAAATGCTCCCGTCGATCCCACCAAGGCAAAAACCCCGAAAACCGCCAACGCTATCATTCCAAACCTCTGTCTCATAAAACCCTCCCGTGATTTATCCCGCTGCGATCTCAATCAACCGTTCGATGACCTCTCCGACAACACGGTTCGGGGTTGAAGCGCCCGCCGTAATCCCGACCCTGATCTTCCCCTCCGGCAGCCAACGCCGGGTCTCAAGAACTTCCGAGGAACCTGCTTTTTTATGGCAAATCGTTTCCGCAGAGATAAGACACGCCGCATCTTCCACCTGATACGCCGGACAAAATTCCGAAGCGATCTCGGCCAGATGCCCCGTATTGCTCGACTTGTACCCGCCGACCACGAGGATCAGGTCCATTTTCATGTAACCAAGCTCCCGGACCGCATCCTGGCGGTCCTGCGTGGCCGAACAGATCGTATCAAAATGGCGGAAGCATTCCTTTGCCTCCGGCGCGCCATACCGGTCCCGGAGCGCGACTCGCAGAAGATCCGAGATCTCCGCCGATTCGCTGGAAAGCATGGTCGTCTGGTTCGCGAACCCGATCTTCATCAGATCTTTGTCCGGATCGAATCCCGGCGAACACGCGTTTTTAAAAACCTCCAGAAAAGACCCGCGCGAAACGGCCCCCCGGATGTATCCGCAAACCCGCTCGGCCTCCTTTTTGTCCTTCACGACAAGATATTTCGCGGTCCGAGAACAAGTCGCGCGCGTTTCCTCGTGATCATACTTCCCGTGGATGACGGCCGTAAAACCGTCGCGGCCATAAGACTCGACGCGCCGCCAGACGCTCATCACCGAGCCGCAAGTCGTGTCCACAATCACACAGCCGATCTTCTGGAACCTTTTCAGATCTTCGAGCGGCACGCCGAACGCCGGCATGATCACGACGTCCTTCCGGGTGATTTCGGCCTGGAGCGCGTCACCCGTGAGGATCTTGATCCCCATTTGCTGAAGCTCGGCATTAACACGCGGGTTGTGGATGATCTCGTTGATCAGAAAGATCCTGTGATCCGGAAAGCGCGCCCGCGTTTCATAAGCGTATTCGACCGCCCGCTCGACGCCGTAACAAAACCCGAATTCTTTGGCGAGGCGGATTTCGAGGCGGCCCTGATCGAGACGAAAACCTTCCGCGCGGATCTTTTCGATGAGCGGACTGTGGTAACTTTTATCGAGCTGGGGGCGGACACGGTCTTTCAGCCCGAAACTGCCTCGGACGATCTTTTCCGGTTCCTTCATGGAGATCAGACGGAAGGTTCGATCTTGCGAACCGTGACGCCTGCCTCGGCGAGGAGCCTGAGCGAAAGATCCATCATCGGGTACGCCGCCTGGTAAACAACTTCTCCGATCCCAGAATTGATGATCATCTTGGTGCACATAAGGCACGGCGAAAACGTCGTGTAGAGCGTGGCGCCTTTAACACGCACGCCATGATAAGCCGCCTGCACGATCGCGTTCTCCTCCCCGTGCGAGCAAAGGCATTCTCCGAGATCTTTCCCCGACGCGTCCACCGAAGCACAACGCGGGCAGCCGCCTTCGTTGCAATTTTTGATCCCGCGCGGCGTCCCGTTGTAACCGGTCGAGATAATGCGCTTGTCTTTCACGATCACGGCGGCGATCTTCCGCTTCATGCAGTTGGAACGCATCGCGACCACTTTCGCGATATTCATGAAATATTCATCCCATCCCGGGCGATGAGCTTTTTGGGCGAGATTCAGAAAAACCGGTTTAATCTTCTCGTGGAGTTCCTTGAGCGGGCCGTTGTTATCGATCTGGAGGTCCGCCAACGCGATCGCCTGGTCAAGTTGTTGATCGGTCTTCACACCGCTCTGGGCCTCTTTCGCCTCAAGCGCGAGAAATTCCTCGTAGGTCGTCGGATCGTTCTCGCGGTTCCTCTGGCGGAGCCGTTCAAAACGCAGCCTGTCGGACGCGTGGATCCGGAGAAGCGTGAAATCACTGCGACGACGGAGCACCTGAATTTCGGCAGGATGGCGGATCGAATCAATGACGTAATTTTTTTCGGGATCCAACTTTGCAAAGATCCGCTCGGCCAAACAACCCGGGCCTTCCTTTTCACGCAGCTGATTGCCGAGAGCCACCAGCACGTCACGGGTGATCTCTTTACCCTGTTTCTTCGCTTCGTCGCGAAGCGCATCGGAAAGCGAGAAATAATGGAACCCGCGCTCTTTAAGAAAATTCGCCGCCTCCCCTTTACCCGATCCGTTCTTTCCTGTAAGTCCGATGATCATCGAGAAATCCCTTTCAGTTGATCCAGAAATCGGGTGCATAAAAACGCTGATCGCCCGCGTGACGCTCGACCAGGATAAGATGACCGCATTCTTTTCCGTCCTTCATCCCAGGGACCGCAGCGATCTCGCGAAGCGTGTCTTCATGGGAGCCTGCCGCAGGACGAAGAAAACCGACCGCCTGTTTTTCAAGGCGGAAAACCGCTTCTTCGATCTCTTCAACGCGGATCGCAAGAGCACAAGGGGCTTTGTCACCGAATTTGGCCACCCAATCCAGGCCCGCCTTGTCATGAGGATGTTCCAAAAGAATCGCACCCGCGCAATCTTTCCGGAGAACTTCCACGCCATGGCCTTTTTTCGTAAAGACTTTGGCGTCAAGATCCCGTTCATAGCCGAGGTCAAGAAATTCCTGGGCCCGCTGCTTGAGATGAACGGTCCGGAAGATCAAATGATCCAAAAGAGGACGAAAACCGACCCCGACAAGAGAAAGTCCCCGGAGAACCACTTGGGCGGCATGATTTTCAAGGGCAAAGTCTTCGGCGTATTTCTTGAGGGAGATTTCCAACGCGCCGCTGCTCGCAACCGGTGATGGCATGGTTAAAATCCCGCTTTAGATGCGCTTCTTATGACAAAACTTGCCTGCCCCGACGACCGAGGCAGGCAAGACAAACCTTTCTTAACCGTCAGATCCAGAAACCGTTATTTCAGCTGGTTCGTCGGCTTCTTGGGAGCCTCATCCTTCGGACGGGGCGTCACCTTCGGGTTCGCCTTGAACTGGGGGGCGAGGTCCGCATTGATCTTGGCGTAGGTCGGATCCATATCTTCGGACTCCACAATCGAACCGACCGGACACTCCGCCGCACACGCGCCGCAGGAGATACAGACCCCGGGATCGATCACCATGAACTCCTTGCCCTGATAGATCCCCGGAGAGATCGCCTCGGTAGGGCATACCGCGGCACATTCACCATAACGTTCCCCAAGACACTTTTCAGTAATAACATAAGCCATCTGATGATTCTCCTCAATTGGTGTTGGTTTCGAAAGAGGCCGTATTTTAACCGCTGCTTCCCCTAGCGTCAATCCTTCAAAAAAGCGGGCTTGCAGCCGATACTCCAAAAGGCTTGTATTTTAACTATTCGAAAGGAAATGCCATGAAAAACAAGGGCTTTACGCTAATCGAAGTGCTGATCGTCGTCGTCATTATCGCCGTCCTGGCGTCGCTGATCCTTCCCCGCATGACCGCACAGATCAAAAGAGCGGAATCCGCTGAGGCCATGCAAATGATCGGCGTGATGAGACGCGCTGCGGAATACATGCGTTCTTTCGGCAGGGAAGGTTTTATCGCAGCCGGCCCCGGACCTTTCGGCCCTACGGATAAAGAAGCGGATTGGGCAAACGTGGGCCTAAAAAAACCAAATTCTTCCAAATGGACCTATGTTCTTGTCTATGCAAACGCCCCCGGAACGGTCTACGACGACCTCTACGCTTTTTATGGAAACCCAGTCACAGACTCCAACGTTTCCATGCAATACCTAAATAATCCGGGAACAAAAGTTGGCTATATTTGTCACGGAATGAATTATATCTTTGATCCGAAATATCCGAACGATGAAAGTCACGCCATCGGATGCACCTTGGCGTAATTCTCTAAAATCACTTTGAGGAAAAACCCGTGAAAAATAAGGGGTTTACGCTGATCGAGGTGCTGATCGTCGTCGTCATTATCGCCGTCCTGGCGTCGCTGATCCTCCCCCGCATGACCGCCCAGAGTCCGAGAGCCAAAGCCGCAGAAGCTTTTACGCTGACGGGAGTCATCCAACGAACCGCGGAAAGACAATATGGGCTCACCGGAGGATTTTGGTTTGGAGTCTATGAAACTTGTTCGAATGGTGCGAGCCTCGGGTCGTTCTGCGGAGGTGCTGCCTCGAGCGATTGGTCAAAACTCGGGATCAGCGGTCCCGAGAGTTCAAAAAACTGGTCTTATAAGTACAACGGCTCTGGCTCCGATTACCAGATCACCGTACAAAACCAGCAAGGCAGGATCTACAAATACGCTACCGCCTCTGTAACCCAATGGACTTGCGACGGAACCTTTTTCAAAAAACCGACTCCCGCAGTTAACGGGGATTCGACCCCCTGCACGATTTAAACAGAAACGATTCCCCCAAACACCCCTTCGCATGCCAAAGATTTTTTCAGTTTACAATAGCCTCAAGATGTGAGATTCGGTTTTCAACAGGCGGATGAGTATTAAAAAGGACGCTCCACCCCTTTCTCGGCAGTGGGTTTACGATAAAAAGATGCGCCATCGCGGGATTAACGCCCCGGAACGGCAATTGCCGGGACCGGACGTCCAGTTTTCTGAGAGCACTCGCGAGATAAAAAGGATCCCCGCAAAGTTCGGCACCGCGGCGATCCGCGGCGTATTCGTGAGAACACGCAACCACGCACCGGACCAGCAATGCTGCCGCCGGCATAAGCACCGCAATCGCAACAAGCACCAGTGGATTCCCGTCCTGCCGCCCGTCCCTCTCCCCGCCCCAAAGGAATGACAACCGGAACATCGACGCAAGCACGCAAAGCGCTCCCGCAGACGCCGCGACCCAGGAAGCTAGCAGGCTGTCACGGTTCAAAATGTGGGACAGCTCATGCCCGAAAACACCTTCCAGTTCTTCTTTATTGAGCAGCGTCACGATCCCGTGCGTCACCGCGATCGCCGCGTGTCGAGGATCCCGGCCCGTTGCAAACGCATTTGCCGAAGCCGCCGGCAGAAGATAAAGCTTGGGCATGGGAATCCCGGCTTTTTCGGATAATTCTCGCAGAATCCCGTAAACTTCGGGCGCCTCTTCCTCAGCAAGCGGCTGGGCGCGATGCATGAAAAGCACGAGTTTGTCACAAAACCAGTAAACACCGAAAATCATCAGACCTGCGAGAATGACTGCCGCCATGGCTCCCCTCACCCCGCCCAAAACATACCCAAACCAGACGCTAAGCATCCCCCCTGAAACCAACAGGAAAACTGTTTTAAGAAAGTTCACCGTAAACATTATGGAACCTACAAAAGAAACCCGATCCGCTTGCCGTGCTTTTCAACGGTCGTTTCAAGCTTTTCAAAATGCAGAGAAAGGTCTTTATGTCGGAGAGGCATTTGCCGGATCTTCGCAAAAACTCTCTTGCATGACCTTCTGCCCGCGGATCAGAAAGATGGGTGCAGTTATTTTGTGCGTGGTCGATTGCTTGATATTCATTGGGGAAGGATAACATAATATTGTTATTTATCAATATTATATTATTTTAAAGCAAAGCTTAGAAGCGAATACCGAGCCGGCGGAGATCCTTCACAAGCCGTTCGCGGTCCCGGAAGCGGATGGCATACATGCCTGCCTTGCGGGCGCCCTTGATAAAACTTTTCATATCATCGATGAAAACGGTCTCTTCGGGACGAAAACCGATTTTCTTCAGGACGCGGCGGTAGATCTTGAGGTCCGGCTTGCGGGCACCGACCTCATGCGACGGGAACTTGCGGTCAAAATGGCGGAGGATCTTGAATTCTTTTTTGATGTGGGCAAAGTGAAGCGCGTTGGTGTTGGAGATCAGATAAAGCGGGTAATGTTTTTTGATCCGTGCAAGCAGCCGGTCCATCCCAGGATTTTCCCAGAAGATGTCGTTCCAATAGTGTTTGAAGGTGCTGTAGGAAACGGGTTTTTTGAAAACACGGCACGCCTCCCTGTAAAACTCCCGGGTCGAGATCTCCCCCCGCGTGTAGGCCTGTTCAAACTTCGAAAGAAAAAAATGTGCCCAAATACGGAGCTTGGAGATGCCGCCGGCTTCAGAAAAACGCTTCGCGGCTTTCTTGACGTCATAATTGACGAGCACGTTGCCGAGATCGAAAATGACGGCTTTGATTTTAGCATTGGCTGTTTTTTTCATAGGGAAGGTATTGTAACAAAGAAAATCATCTCGTCCACTTTTTGCGTAACGGACTGACGAGTGAGATTTTACGTTTCCGTTGCGCGTCGTGCGTTACGCTAAAAAAGCCGGCACAGCTGCGCGCAAAGCAGGCCGCAATACGTGCCCATGACGTTCCCCAGCACCCCGAGCAGCAATCCGACGGGCGCGAGCGCGGGTTCATAAACCGCGGCCACCACAGGCGCGGAAGCCGGACCGCCGATATTCGCCTGGCTTGCCGTGGCAACAAGGCAGAGAGGCGTACGGGTTAACCGAGAAACGGCAAAAAGAAATAGCGCGTGGATCAAAACCCACACGAACCCTGCCACGATCAGAAGCGGCGCGGAAACAATACTTGCAAGACTTGCTCTCGCACCGATCGAGGTCAGGACAAAGTAGAGAAGAATATAACCGATCCTCGACGCTCCGAAAGATTCCAGCTTTTTGACCGGCGTGAACGAAAACGCGATCCCAAGCGTCGAAGCGATCAGGATCAGCAGCGTATTCTGAGGAATGCCCGTCAAGCCCACGAGCCACCGCGCACCGCACACAGATATCCCGGCGCCAAACGCTCCCGCAAAAAGGATCAGTAAAATAAATTCGAGACGGAGAACGCCCGGAGTGGAAACCGACGCCGCGGCGATCTTACGGTGGAGTTCCTCAACCACCGTCCGGTCCGAGCGGTTCCATTTATCGTAAGCGACCTGCACCCCTTCCAGAAGGATGAGGATCCCCATCCACGAATAAGCCACAAGCGTGTCCACCACGACCATCGGCAGGAACACCGCATCCGGCGTACCCAGCGCTTCCTTAACCGCGATCATATTGGCGCTACCGCCGGTCCAGGAAGCCGAAAGAGCCGCGAATCCCGACCAGGCGTCCGCAGAAAGCCACGGCTTAAAGATCCACAACACGACCGGCGCTCCGAGGAGCACGCCGAAAGTTCCGGCGAACATCATTCCAAGCGCCGGAACACCGAGCTTGAAAATGGCTTTGAGGTCCGCCGAGATCAAAAGCAGGATGAGACTTGCCGGCAGGACATACGCGCCGATCTTCGGGTACACTTCGCTCTGCTGCGGAATAATATTAAAAGTCGAGAACACCATCGGCAGAAAATAGATCCAGAACATCGACGGAGGGAACTGAAAGAACCGTTTGAAACGCGCGTGTTCGGTAAAACAGAGGACCACCGCTTCAGTCAGAACGAGGATGCCGAGAATACCTAGAGGATTGCGGATCATACGGTCTTACGCAAAAAGCGCCCGGACCTTAGGACGGCTAAAATAAAAGAGCCAAACCACCGGGAAAACGACAAAAACCGAAACCCGGGGATCAAGCACATCGGCGATCCTCTCTTTCAAGGTTGGCGCCGCAAAAAGCCAGAACGTCCACACGAAATGGATCAGGTAGCACCCCCACGCCAAAGCCGCAACGGCAAGAACGCCGCTCAGCCAAAGCGCCCACCGCTTGGACCTCCAGAGCCCCGAAAAACAAACGATCACAGCGATAAAGACCACGACATCAAGAAGCGCCTGACAAGAAAGAAGCCGGTCGGTCATATCGACAAGTGCGTACCCCACATAACCCGCGAACGCCATCCCAAGAACGAGCATTGTTTTCTTCATAATCTCCCTCCCGGATCCTTTATTAGGTCAGACGGGTACGACGCCGATTCCGGCTTTGACTTTGCTCAAGTCGTAAAGGCCCGAAGGCGTCACAAAACTTCCCCGAGTCACATCTTCCGCCATAAAGAACGGCGCGTCGAGATCGATAAAATCAAATCCTCCGAGGCTCGCCGCCAGGTGCGCGGCCGCCGTCACGGCAAGCGGCGTTTCCATCATCGTCCCGATCATGAGCTTCACGCGGTTCTTCCGCGCGAGCTTTGCGATCGCGTAGGCGTCCAGAATCCCGTTTTTCATGAATTTGATATTGATAATCCCCGCAGCCTTTTCCTTGATCAGCCTCCGCGCATCTTCCAGAGAAGAAACACTTTCGTCCGCGCAAACGGGAACTTTCGAATCCCGGGTGACTTTTGCGAGCCCTTCCCAGTCCCCTTTCGGGACCGGCTGTTCGATCAACGCGGGCCGGATCTTCAGATGCGCCAGCTCCTTCAGGAATTTCAGCGTCTGCATAGCCGTAAATCCCTGGTTCGCGTCCAGATAAAGGGGACATTTCCCCGCGAGTTTTGCGACGGCGGCGACACGTTTGAGATCAAGCACGAAATCGCGGCCGATCTTCACTTTAAAAGAACCGATCCCTCGCCGGAGGATCTCGCGCGCGGCATCCTCCGCATCCGGCACATTCCCAAGCACCACCGTCATGTCAGTCCGGAGGGTCCGGATCCGTGTTCCGAAAGCGCGCCAGAACGGGATCCCCATTTCTTGCGAAGCAGCATCCAAAAGCGCCATCTCAAGCGCCGCCAAAGCGCATTTATTGGAGGAAAACCGTCGTTTAAATTGATCCGCAATGGCCGGAAAGTCCGCCACAGAAAAACCCGTCACCTCCCGCGCCGCCGATTTGAGGTTCCGCAAGGTTTCCGGGACCGTTTCGCAGGTAATATGTGTCGCAACCGCCGCCTCGCCAAACCCCTTCACGCCGCTCGACAGTTCAACCGTTAAAAGCACGTTCTCGAGAATGTCGTGCTGGCCTCGGGCGGTACTGAAGGGCCGCGTAAGCTTCGCGCGCCAGATCTTCGCACCGGCTTTTTTAACCAAAATATCTTTCATAAGTCCTTTAAGGGCTTAATCCGGCACCGTGAATCTTCCCAATAATCGGAGAACGGTGCTGGTCTTCAATTTCGCTTCGGGCTATACTAACGCAAATCAAACGCGAATTCGACAGGAAGAAGGAGGCGCGATGAACTTCAGATCCATTAAGGTTCAGCTAAATCTTTTTCTGGCCGCCTACACGATCTTCTGGGCGATCCTGGAGCCGCGGTTCGTTTTTGTGGCCGGCCTTTTCTGGGCCGTTCTTTTTTGCGTCCTAATCGAAGGCCTGATCCTCCTCCTAAAAACTAAAAAATTCCAGATCACTGCAAGCGCGATCACGTCCGGCCTTATCCTCGGCTTCGTCTTTTCCGCCGAATCGCCCTGGTGGATGTTTCTCACGGTCGCGCTCCTGACGGTGGGGCTAAAACGTCTTCTTCAATTCCACGGAAAGAACCTTCTGAACCCGGCGGCCTGCGGCATTTTCCTTGCCTCGCTTTTCCTGAAAGGTGCGACAGAATGGAACGGCGCCTACGTCTGGTACATCCTCATCCCTGCCGGCCTCTATATTGTCCACAAGATCAGAAAACTGGAAATCGTTCTGAGTTACCTGGCCGTGTCGCTCCTGCTTTTTGTTCCGCAGGCGATCGCGCAGAATGCCCCGGTCCTTGGGGTTTTTGGATATTTCAATTTGTTTTTCATCTTCATCATGCTGATCGAGCCAAAAACGACTCCGGCCACGCGCCCGGCCAAAATCATTTTCGGCGCCGGCGTCGCGTTGATCGTATTCCTTCTCACAGAGTGGAGTTTCCGGTACGAACCCGAGCTTTTCGCCCTGCTTGTCCTGAATGCCCTGACGCCTTGGATCAACAAGATCCCGAATTTTAAATTTTCAACCGCCGCCAAAACCGCCTAGGAGATTCTTATGAAAAGCACAAAACTCGTCCTGATCCTCTGCGCTCTGCTTCTCATCAGCACGCAGGTTTTCGCCCATCCGCCCTCCGCGATCAAGATCCAGTTCGACGCAAAGACGAACACGGTCACCGCCATCATCACCCACCGCGTCAGCAATCCGGCGACCCATTACATTGACAAGGTAGACCTCGGGCTGAACGGCAAAGAAGTCAAATCCCTATCTTTCAAGAAACAGGACAACAACAGGACCCTGACCGTGACGGCGGTTGTTCCGGAAGCAAAGGCCGGAGATTCGCTCAGCGTCGAGGCCTATTGCAATCTCAGCGGAAAACTGGAGAAAGATATCAAAGTTAAATAATCGCGAACGGTAAAGGAATCGGCCCTTCTTAAATCTATGACGACCCTAAAAAGCAAATCCCCTTCTCCATCAAAAAATCCGACGAGCCGCCGGAGCGGCCCTGACAACCTTCGGTCCCCCAAAAACGGCTGCCTGGGGAAGGCCCTCGTTGCACAATCGGGCGGTTGCACGGCCGTCATCAATCAGAGCCTCGCCGGAGTGGTCGCTGCGGCACGCACGTCGAAAGCGATTACGGGGATCCTCGGATCCCGGCACGGTATTGAAGGGATTCTCAACGGTTCTTTCGTGGATCTCAAGGCGCAACCGCCGGAGTTCATGCGCGGGATTGCGAACACCCCTTCCGCGGCGCTCGGTTCCTCCCGCTATAAACTGAAACCCGACGACACTCGAAAGATCGTCGCGAGCCTGCGGCGGCAAAATATCCGGCATGTTTTTTTGATCGGCGGGAACGATACCGCCAACACCAGCCTCCAGATCGCGAACGCCGCGGAAAAAGACCGCTACGAACTCCGCGTTATTCATATCCCGAAAACGATCGACAACGACCTGATGGAAACGGACCACTGCCCCGGCTACGGCTCGGTGGCGCGTTTCGCGGCCGTCACCACCCAGGAAGCAGCGCTGGACACGAAAGCCATGCAGCGCGTCGATCCGGTCAAGATCATCGAGCTCATGGGGCGGAACTCCGGCTGGATCGTCGCCGCGGCGGCTCTTTTAAAAAGATCCCCCAAAGACGCGCCTCACATCCTGCTCGTCCCGGAAGTCCCGTTCAATGAGTCCGCCTTTGTAAAACGGACCGAAGCCGTCTTGCAATCCGCCGGATACTGCATCATCGTGATCTCGGAGACCATCCGCGACCACGCCGGCAACCGTATCGGCTCGAAAACCGAGGGCGTCATCGCAGACCCGTTCGGCCACAAGTATGTCGAAGGCACGGCCGCACGGCTCGCGACGATCCTTGAAAAAAATCTTAAGGTCCGCGCGCGTTTTGATAAACCGGGCACCATCCAGCGCATGTCGATGGCGTACATTTCGGAATCCGATCAAAAAGAGGCTTATCAGGCCGGCGTGCACGCGGTTAAGTGGGCGCTTCAGGGAAAATCACGCGTCATGGTGGGATTTGAGAGAAAAGCGGGAGAAACCTACGGGATCTCTTACCGGGCCGTGCCGCTCGACAGGATCCCGAACCGCGAGAGGTATCTGCCCCCGGAATTCTTTGACGCTGGGAAAGCCATGATCACGCCGGCTTTCGCGAAATACGCCCTTCCGCTCCTCGGCAAAAACCTTCCCGGATTCGCTTCGTTCCAACCATAAAAGGGTCCGGCCCCTCGATCATAGATCGCCGCCGGCCGACCCAAGGCTTTATCTCATTTCATTAAAGGGGACTCGGACGGCACTGATTTCCCGTCGATCTTTTAATTACCGAGGATCCGTGTTCTGACGGGACTCATCCAGAAAATGCCGGTTGTTTTTCCAGTCCGAGATCGATTTCGCCCAGAGCTGCAGAAAAACCTTTTTCCCGAGGAATTTCTCGATATCCAACCGGGCAGCCGTGCCGATCTGTTTGATCTTTTCTCCGCCCTGGCCGATCACGATCGCCTTCTGGGATTCCCGTTCCACGACGATCGTCGCGTGGATCCGGGTGATCTTTTCTTCTTCCTTGAACTCGTCGATCCGGACCGTCGCGTCATAAGGCAATTCCTGCCCCAGGAAGTGATACAGCTTTTCCCGGATCATCTCCTGCACATGAAAACGCACGTTCTGGCCTGAAAGCTGATCTTCCGGATAAAGGTATTCCCCCTCCGGGAGATACTCTAGCGTTTTTTGGACCAGGACCTTCACGTTCTCTCCGGTCTTCGCGCTGATGGGAATAAACTCCTTGAACGGAAAAACCTTCGAAAAAGAATCAAGCGCCACCAGAAGCTGATCCTTCTTGAACCGGTCGATCTGGTTGATCAAAAGAAACACCGGCGTCGAAAGATCCTGCACCCATTTCAGGATCGCCCTTTCCGTATCACCCACCGGCTTCGGATACGCCATCCAGAAAATCAGGTCCGCCTCTTCGAGCGAGTGCCGGACCTCACGGATCATCCCCTCGCCGAGCGAATCTTGAGGCTGATGAACGCCGGGGGTATCCAGAAAGATCATCTGCCCGCGCAGGGGACTCTGGAACACGTTGCCGTCCTGGACCGTGAGGATCCCGCGGATCACGTCGCGCGTAGTCTGGGGCTTGGCGGAAGTCCCCGCAAGTTTTTCACCCACAAGATAGTTCAGGAGCGTCGATTTTCCGACGTTCGGACGGCCGATGATCGCAATATGACCCGTTTTAGTTTGAGACATTTTTATCTCCCGTGGTGTCGGCAACGGATTCGGCCTCGCCGCTCGCGCCGGACGTAAAAGGACTTGTCAGAATTTCTCCGAGTTTGCCGAGACCGTTCTTCACCTGGTTCGGCGCCTCCGTTGCAAGGATCATCGTTCCTTTCCCGACCCCCTTCAGGGTCGCTTTGGCTTTCTCAAACAACGATTTTTGCAACGCCTTCGTAAAAGCGCTGATGAACCGGAATTTCGGGTCCCCGATATAGCCGTCCACTTTCATGTCAAGTTGAACGGTCTTTTCACTTTGCAACAGGAAGAGCACGGTGCCGAGCGGATATTTCATGATCTTTTGAACCGCCGTCGGGGAACCGAATTTCAAGTCCTTCAGCGTCAAAAGATGCTGCGAATCAAGATTGCTTTCGACACAAAGCAGTTTGGAGTGAAGCTCAAAGGTCCCGCCCTGGACCTCGCCCGGAAGCCCGGCCATCAAAAAGTCGTATTCCAATACCGAACCGTCGAGGATCTCGGCTTCGACATTAAAATTGTCTCCGTCCGCGAACTGGACCTTCCCTTCCCCGCGGAATTTCGCCGGCGGGTTCGTCCCGAACGTTCCTTCCAACTTGATGTATTCGGTAAAAACGGGGCTGACATAATCCGAAAGAAAATCAAACCCGGTCCAATAGCCTTTCAGGTGCTCGAAGACCCAGCGATGCTCCTCCGCTTCCCGCCGGTCGTCAAAAATGACCGACCCATTGTCCAGATCGAGCCGCTCGATCCTCGTGCGCCAGTGATCCTCTCCCGCGTTATCCGGTCCGGGCGCGGGATGCGGCACGGGCGGAGGCGGAGGATCCTCTTCATCAAGCCCCATGTGGTGGTACCAATGCATGACGTTCGTCCGCGAACCGTCAGAAGCCATATAGCTTTCGATCGCAAAGATCGCCACGTCAAAATGCGCGTAAGTGATCCGGATATATTTGTTCCTGAGATGGCTCAGATCAAGGTCCAGATCGATTCCTTTCCCCGTCCAATGCTCGCGACGCTTGAATCCCGGCGGGTTCAGACATTCGATCTTGTCAGCATGGACGTGAGCGACCGGCCACAAACGGACCTGCAATCCGTCGACCGTCACGGGCATATCAAAAGCATCGGTCATGACCTGCGCCAGGAACGGCTGGGCGATCCTCCCGAGAATTTGCGGGTGGAAAACAAAAAGGGCCAGGCCAAGACACAAGAGAACTGCAAAAATTTTTAATGCTTTCATCGCGGGATCAATCCTTCCCGAAAAACAGGTTCTCTCTCATAAAGCTCCTTAAACCCCCGGATCTCTTCCGGGGTCAGCCCCGGATTGAAAGACGCCTCAAGATTCGCCGCGACCTGCTCCCGGGTCTTTGCGCCGGGAATCACCGCAGAAACCGCATCAAACGTCAGCGCGTATTCAAGCGCCGCCTGTGCCAGCGGGATGCTTTTTCCGTCCAAAACTTTCCGGAGGCGGCGGATCTTCTCCCAATCCAGCTCCCGTTTCTCGCGGACCCAACGACGGCGGTGATCATCTTTCGGAAATTCATGTGCCGGCGGATACTTCCCGGTCAGAAGACCGTGCGCCAGCGGCTCCCGCGCGATCAAAGCGATGCTTTTTCTTTTCGCCTCCGGAAAAATCTTCGTGGCCATGCGTTGATCCAGCAAATTAAAGATCACTTGCAAAGCATCTATTTGAGGATCCTCCAAAGCCGCGAGCGCCTCCGCTTCCGTATGCACCGAGATCCCGACGAACCGGATCTTCCCTTCCTTTTTCAGATCTTCCAGAACACCGGTCAACTCTTTTTTCCGGATCAGCTCCAGAGAAGGATTATGAAGCTGAAAAAGATCGATCGTTTCAACCCCTAACCGCTTCAAACTCTGCTCACAAGCGAACCGGATATAGAAAGGATCAAAATTCTTCCGGTGCCCGGCGTGGTTCGCCCCGGCGCCTTTTTTTCCCGGAAAAGCCTTTGCCGAAGCCGGATAGAAATCCCAACCCGCCTTGGTCGCAACAACGATCTGGCCGCGGGGCTTCCCCTTAAGGAAACGGCCCAGAAGCGCTTCGCTGTGCCCTTCGCCGTAGATATCGGCTGTATCAAAAAAATTGAGTCCGGAGGACCACGCGGTATCGAGTGCCTTCAGGGAATCTTCATCGCAAACCGGTCCATAAGCGTTCCCGCCGATGGCCCAAGCGCCAAAACCGATCTCAGAAACACGCAGCCCCGTTCTTCCGAGCAAACGTTCTTTCATGTGAAGACCGGCCTTTAAAAAGAGGGTGAGGTAATGGAATGCCTATTTCGGGAACAGCTCGTCGATGACTTTCTGGACCTTGTCCTGCGACTGATAGCCCACGAGCTGCTTGGCGACTTCCCCGTTACGGAAAAAGATGACCGTAGGAATGCCCTGAATCCCATACTTCTGCGGCGTCGCCGGATTCTCGTCTACGTTCATCTTACCGGTCAGGATCCTGCCCGCGTTGACCTCGGCGATCTTTTCGATCACCGGCCCGAGCATACGGCAAGGACCGCACCACTCGGCCCAAAAATCGACCAAGACAGGCTGGGAAGATCCGAGAACTTCGGCTTGAAAATTCGCGTCCGTGAACACTTTTCCTTGCCCCATAAATTCATTCCTCCGGTATCCGAAAATCAGGGTGTGACAAATGATCTGAAAACAGGAAGCGTACTATACACCCGTAAAAAATTTCTGTCCAGAAGGGCCGGGAAACACCCGGAATCAAAGGGGCCCCAGGATCTCCACAATAGCCTGGTACGCCTGGTCCACGAAAGGCTTCTGGACCACCCGGTCGGCACCGGCTTTCCGCGCCGTCTCGTCCAGGTGCGTCTCCTGCGATGCCGTAAAAAGGATCACGGGGATATGCAAGGTTTCTTGCATCGCCTTGAGCTGGCGGCAAGTTTCAAAACCGTCCATGCCGGGCATGATCACATCCAAAAGGATCACATCGGGCCGGCCCTCTTTCGCTTTTTGCAGGGCTTCGTAACCGTTTCCGGCGGTGTCAACTTCCAAACCCCGGGATTCCAGGCGGGTCTTCATCAACCGGGCCACAACAGGCTCATCATCCACGAAGAGAAGCTTTTTCTTACCCATGGATCATCCTTCCGCAGTGTCTTTTTCGATGCAAGTCCGGTTGCGCCCTTCGGTCTTGGCACGGTAAAGAGCTTCGTCCGCTCGATGAACCATCAAGTCCGGAACCGTTTCCCCGGGACGCAACGTCGCGGCACCGATACTGACGGTCAGCGGGATCTTGGTCCCTTCATATTCGATAATATCCTGTTCGATCTTCTTTCGGATCTTTTCTCCGTAATTGAAAACCGCGTCGATCAGGGCACACTGGGGCAACATCACGATAAATTCTTCACCGCCGTAACGGCCCACCGCCCGCTGGACGGTTTTTTCGTTTCCGGTCTCGACCACGCTTTTGAGACACTGCGCCACATGCTTCAGGACAAGATCGCCCGCCACGTGACCATACCGGTCATTGATATTTTTAAAATGATCCAGGTCGAGCAAAAGCAGGGAAAGCGGGGTTTCTTTTTTATGCGCCTGCGAAACGGCCTCGTTGAGCAGGCTCCGGAAATGACGGATCACAAAGAGTCCCGTAAGCCCATCGCGCGTTGCGAGGGTAAAAAGACGTTCCTGTTCCTTTTTGCCGACCGTCAGAGAAAATACAGCGGAAAAAACAAATAGGGAAAAAATCAGCAGGAGCGGGTTCATCACATAGAGCCAGAGCCCCTGTTTGGAAAATACAAGGTAAGCGGCGGCGACCCACATCACCCCGAGACAAAGTCCCACAAGAAAAGAAAAGGCCCTTTTTGAAAAGAAAAAAAAGACCGACGCGAAAAAACCGATCAGCGCCAGAACGATCTGGTTCAGCAAAAGAGGCGCGGGAGAAATAAACTGGTTGGTAAGGATGCTGTTGATGGTGTTGGCCTGGACCCCTACCGCCGGGTAAGTCTCTTCGAGCGGATTGGCTTTAATATCCGTCAAACCGGTCGCGGTCAATCCGATCAGGCAGATCTTGTCTTTGAGTTTTTCAGGTGAGATCGAAGGAGGAAGACCTTTCTGCATCGCCGCGTAACTTTTAATTACCTCCACAAAAGAGTAGTGTTCAAATGCGTCACGCCATTTTCCCGCCCAATCAACAAACATCCTTTTTTGGGAATCGACCGGGAACGGAAGCTTGTCGGGAGAAGGCAGCGGCTTCCCGAGATAATCATAGGCCACCTTAACGGCAAGGTAAGGAAATGTTTCCGCGCCCTGCTGCAGAAACGGCGAAATCCGACGCATGGCTCCGTCACGGTCCGGAAAAATATTCACATGGCCGACCCCTTTCGCGTACTGAGTCAGTTCGGGGAGAGAGTGGATCCACACCTTCTTGCCGCTGACTTCCTCAAGCATGACCGGAAGATAAACATTCCCGGCCTCTTTGAGAGCCTCTGCTAAGGAAGAATCATCGAATGTCGTGCTGGGTTCGCTGAAAATGACGTCAAAGACAATGGCATTCACATTCCACTTGTGAAGGATATGGACCAAAGCCGCCTGGTTGTAACGCGGCCAGGGCCAACGCCCGATCATTCCCAGGCTATCCTCTGCCATATCGATATAAACGATCGCGGGGCTCTGCGCCACATGGACCCGCTGCCGGAAAAAAAGGTCGAGAAAAACGTACTCGAACCGCTCCATGAGCGGCGTCACCATGATCGCCATGTGAAAGAGGATGATGAAAAGGCAGAACCCGAAATGGATCAGGTGAAGGCGGAAGGTCGTGATGAAATAAAAAGAGAACTCCCTTTGTTTCCGCCTGAAAAAGCTTTCGGGCGTCTGCAGGAGCCCTGCCGGAGGATTTTTCATCATAAAATTATGGCGCTTTCCCTAAAAACTACCCTGTTTGAGAGTTTTCTCTTCTTTTAAATTTCGGAACTCTTCCCTAGAAACTTTAAACTTATTACCGGGTACCCTCCCGAAAACGGCCCTTCCCCGCCGAAGGGCAAAAGAGCGCGATCTCGCACTGCCGACAATCCGGGCGCCGCGCAAGGCATCGGGTCCTTCCATGGCGGATGATCAGATGGGAATACTCGGTCCAATGGGCTTCAGGCACGATCGCCATCAGATCCCTCTCGATCTTGACGGGATCCGTATTCCGGGTCAACCCCAACAACCGGTTGATCCGGATCATATGGGTGTCCACCGCAAGCCCCGGCATCCCGAAAGCGTTCCCGAGAATGACATTCGCCGTCTTGCGTCCCACCCCGGGGATCGTCACAAGATCTTCCATGCGAGCCGGGACTTTTCCGCCAAACTTCGTTAAAACCGTTTTCGCCGCGCCCAGAATGCTTTTCGCCTTGTTCTTATAGAACCCCGTGCTCCGGATCAATCCCTGAAGCTCTTGGGGGCCGGCTTTTGCAAAAGCTTTAACCGAGGGATATTTCCTGAAAAGGGCCGGCGTCACAAGATTGACTCGTTTGTCCGTGCACTGGGCCGAAAGAACGGTCGCAACCAACAGCTGCCAGGGATCCGAAAAGTCGAGAGCGCACCGGACCTCCGGATAGACTTTCCTTAAGCCGCGGAGGATCCCGGCGACCCGTTTCTTTTTTAAGGAGAGATTTTCCTTCATGTTTTTATTATAACAGGGACCGGCCCCCCTCCGTTGGGATTCTTGCGGACCATGTTATACTAACCCCCAATACGGAGAAACTACCCGATGGCAAAAATGCGCGCTATTATTTTTAAAGAACACGGCGGAACGGAAAAACTCGAACCCGCCTACGTCCCTATCCCGGAACTCGGCAAACGCGATGTCCTGGTCAAGGTCGCCGCCTGCGCTCTAAATCACCTGGACCTTTGGACGCTCGCCGGCATGCCGGGTGTAAAAATAAGCATGCCGCACGTCCTCGGCTGTGACATCGCCGGCGAGGTCGTAGCCACCGGCAAAAAAGCAAAACAGATCCCGCTCCACAAGCCTGTCATCGTCGCCCCCGGGATCTCCTGCGGTCACTGCCGCTACTGCGAAGACGGCTGGGACAGCCTGTGCAAGGAATACAAGATCCTGGGTTTTCAGATCAACGGCGGACTCGCAGAATACGTCCGGGTGCCGGCACGGAATATCATTCCGGTCACGAAACATCACTCCCTTGAAGAATGGGCCGGAGTGCCACTTTCATTTCTTACCGCCTGGCACATGCTGGTGACACGCGGCGCGATCAAAAGGAAAGAGACGGTCCTGATCCATGCCGCCGGAAGCGGCCTCGGCAGCGCGGCTATTCAGATCGCGAAACTTTTCAAGACCCGCGTTCTTGCCACGGTCGGCAGCGACGAAAAAGTTAAACGCGCCAAGGCCCTCGGCGCCGATGAGGTTATCCACTACAAATTCAAAGATTTCCAGTCTGAGGTCCTGCGCCTCACCCGGGCCGAAGGCGTGGACGTGGTCTTCGAGCACATCGGCTCCGAAACTTTCACAAAAAGCCTCTCGTGCCTCCGGAAAAAAGGACGCCTTCTAACCTGCGGCGCCACAAGCGGCCGGAGCGTCACGTTTGATGTGCGACATCTTTTTACGCGGCAGCTGTCCATCTCCGGCTCTTACATGGGCGGGATCGATGAACTGAAACGTGTCGTCCGCCGGGTGGAAGCCGGAAAATTACGCCCCGTGATCGATACGATCTTCCCCTTGCGGGAAGCGAGGAAGGCTGTCGACCGGATGATCGCCCGCGAAAATTTCGGAAAGATTATTTTAAAACCTTAAAAAGGATGTTGGATGAAGGATGAAGTAAAACAAAAAATCGAAGACTCTCCTTCATCCGTTTTCCTGTCTCCGTCAACCTGCCGCTCATGAAACGTTCGAAACTCCATCTGTCCGGCATCCAGCTCATGACGCAAAGCGCGGTAGCGTTCTCCCTCATGGCGCTCTGCGTCAAGATCGTGACCGAACGGCTCCCCCCTTTCCAGGTCGTTTTCTTCAGAAGCTTTTTGGGAGTGCTCCTGGTGCTTCCGTTCATCGCACGAAAAAAAGTCTCCCTTTGGGGAAAGGAGCGTCTCAAGTTGACGGCGCGAGGGATAAGCGGCTGCCTCGCTCTGCTGCTCCACTTTTACACGATCTCAAAACTCGATCTTGGCCTGGCCGTCATGCTGAACTACACGGCGCCGATCTTCGCCGTCGTCCTCGGGGTTTTTCTTCTGAGGGAACGCCCGGGGATCTTTGTGTGGGTGCTGATCCTCCTGTCATTCTTCGGCGTGGTTTTACTGAACTCTAATACCGGAATCACCTGGAGACCGGAAGTGTGGCTCGCATTGCTTTCCTCGGTCTTTGCCGCGATCGCCTACGTCTCGATACGGACGATCCGCCACCGGGAATCTCCTTTCACGGTGATCTTTTATTTCACGATGATCTCAACAGTCGGATCCCTTTTCTTTGTGGAAGGATGGAAATGGCCGGACCCGCGAGAGTGGTGCCTGATCGGCGGCGTAGTGATCTTTTCCTTTTACGGCCAACTTTGGATGACGACCTCGCTCCGGCGGGCGCCGTCCTATCTCGTCACCCCGTTCCAGTACCTGCACCCCGTCCTGTCCTTCGGATACGGCTGGATCCTCTGGAAAAATCCAGTGACCCTGACCACCACCGCGGGGATCCTGCTGATCATCTTGAGCGGATCGCTCATCTCCTGGTTCGGAACAAGAAAAAAAGAATCTCTCCCAGCTTCCCTCTCGAACGAATCCTGCCTCTAAAAAAAACGGGGGCAGCTCCCGAAGGAACCGCCCCCGCTCAGAACAGCCAGAAAACCGGATTTATTTTGCGGAGGTCTCCGATTGATCCGTCACTTTGAACGCGAAAAAGAGGTACCCCGCGATCAGAATAGCCCCGGCAAACCACGGCAACAGGACTCTCGACCACAGGATAACAAAAAGAACTGACGAGGCGAAACAGCTCAGATTAAAGATGGCTTCATAACTCAGCTTGTTCTTTCGGGTAAGATTCAAAAGAAGACCCACGAGAGACCAGGCCGCTACTGCAATCAACGTTCCAATAAAAGAGAAAATGAGCAACAGGATCGGCAGCATTAAAAAAAGAGACGTCTTCGCGTTCTGGTAAATCTTTTTCGCGACGTTCCCATCGAGGCGAACCCGGGACGGCAGCTGCCTTTTGCTCCGGAACCCCTGGGCCGTAATATCCCGTTCCTCGAACTGACCGGGCCCTCCCCTTTTCATAAAAACCTTCTTCGAAGTCACCACAAGATAGGCGGTCCCGAAATCAGCTTCCGTAACCGTCTCTTTGGCCATGTTAAAAACCACAAGCGGCCCGGCCGTCGGATGCGTCATGGTATAGGTCGGCTGTCCGTTCTCGAGACTGATACCTTGGGGCGTCCAAATGATCACCGGCATATTCTTTTCGACCCATTCGGCGAACCCTCCGATCTTGGGCCCCATAGCAACTCCCAAAATCACCGAAGCCAACAAAGTCGTCAGGGCCGAAAGATAGAGCACATAAAGCACTCCGCGGACCACCGAAGCCTTGGCGGCATCCCGGTAGACTTTAGGATAGAAAAGAGCGGTGACCGGTGCGAGCCAAAAGGTAAGCAGATTATTCATATTGGATCTCCATGATTTTGAGTTGGATTTTTCCTGCCGGTACGTTGATGACCGTTTCTTCGTTCAGCGCTTTTCCCAAAAGCCCTTTACCGATCGGAGACGTGACCGAAATCTTCCCCTCGTCAAAATTCGCCTCATCCTGGGAAACGAGGGTATAATCAAAAACGTCTCCGCTTTCCAGGTTCTTCACTTTAACTTTCGCGCTCAGATAGACCTTGTCCTGGGCGATATCCCCTTTATCCAGGATACGCGCGTTCCCGAGCCTGGCTTCCATTTGCCCGATCCGTATCTCGAGCTGATGTTTGGCCTCCTTGGCAGTCTCCCAGTCGGCGTTTTCGCTAAGATCCCCATGGGCACGGGCTTTTTCAAGCTGATCCGCGACTTCGCGACGCTTCTTGGTCTTCAAAAAATTAAGCTCTTCGTATAATTTATCGTAACCTTGCTGCGTTAAAATAACCTTCTCGGTCATGATTCGACTCCCTAATACTCGGTTAATAAGAACTGTTCACAAGACTCGGTTCATATCCCGCGTCTCTGATGCATCGGACAAGTTCGCCGGAACCTAAAGCTCCCTGCGAGCGCCCCCCCGCCTCACGCATGACCCGTTCATCCAGGTTCGTACCGCCAAGGTCGTCGACCCCGAAAGAAAGCGCGGCCAGTGCAAATTTCAGATCCGTGGCGGCCCAATGCGCCTTGATATGCGGGATATTATCCAAAAGAAGCCGCGAAATGGAAAGCACTTTTAGATCGAGGTAACCGCTCGTCCCCGGCTTGTCTTTCCCGGGATTGAACGGTAACGGCACAAAGGCGTTAAACCCCCGCGTTTCATCCTGCAACTCCCGAAGCTTCAACAGATGCGCCACGCGCGCCTCCGCCGGCTCCCCATGGCCGTAAAGCATCGTCGCGTTGGTCTTGAAACCAAGTTGATGCGCCGTCCGGTGAACCTCAAGCCACGTTTGGCCCGTGATCTTCTCGGGACAGATCTTTTTGCGGACTTCCGGATCAAAGATCTCCGCCCCGCCCCCCGGAAGACTTTGCAACCCCGCCTCCTTGAGCCGCGTCAGGATTTCCCGAACGGAAAGCCCGGCGCGACGGGCCATATCTTCGATCTCGGTCGCGCTGAATGCCTTGATGTGGATCAGAGAGCTGACCCGCCGGATCCTCTGCATCATCTTGATGTAATAATCGAACCCAAGCTCCGGATTGTGCCCGCCCACGATATGGACTTCGTTAACATTCCACCGTTCAACGGCCTCATGGACACGGGCTTCGATCTCGTCGAGCGTCAGCGCATACGCATCCGCCGCTCCGGCTTCCCGAGAAAACGCGCAGAAACCGCAGCGCGTGGAACAAATGTTCGTATGATTGAGATGCAGATTGACCGAATAAAAAACGCGGCGGCCATGCCGTCTTTCGCGAATCCCTTGCGCGAGCTGACCGACAGAGAGGATGTCCGTGCTGTTAAAAAGCTCCAGGCCGTCTTCGAAAGTCAGTCTCTCCTGCTGCTGGACCTTAGAGAAGATGTTTTTGAGGGAATTCTGAGGCTCGCCCATGCGGGGGAACTAAACGCTGCGCGTTGCGGGTTGTGCGTTGCGCTTATCAATCTCTTTAAAGAGCTCGTCAACAAGTTGTGCTTCCGGCACGATGCGTTCCTGCTTGCCGTTCACGTAGATCATGCCCTGTCCCTTACCGCCCGTGATGGCAAAATCGGAACCCTGCGCCTCGCCGGGACCGTTCACCGCACACCCCATGACCGCGATCGTCAACGGCCCCTTAAATTTCATCGCTCGGGCCTCAACTTCCGCGGCAAGTTTCGCACAGTCCACTTCCGCGCGACCGCAGGTGGGACATGAGATCACGCGCACACCTTGGCGGAGGTCAAGCGACTCGAGGATCATTTTAGCGACTTTGACTTCTTCGACAGGATCGGCCGTCAGCGACACGCGGATCGTGTCCCCGATCCCCTCCTGCAATAGCGTTCCCACACCGATCGCGTTATAAACGCTTCCGCGAAGGAGCGTTCCGGCCTCGGTCACGCCGAGATGAAGCGGATGATCAAACTTACGGCTCGCCAGACGGTAGGCGGCAATCATGGCCGGCACATCCGTGGTCTTGAGCGAGATCACGATGTCGTGAAAATCCAACTCCTCAAGGATCTTCACGTGTCGCGCCGCACTTTCCACCAAAGCCTCCGGGGTGGGACCGTACTTTTCCATCAGATCTTTTTCAAGCGACCCTGAATTGACGCCGATCCGGATCGGGATACGGTGCCGCTTGGCTTTTTCCACGACTTCCGCGACCCGGTCACGCGTCCCGATATTGCCGGGATTCAGCCTCAACTTGTCGACGCCCTCATCGATCGCCGCCAGCGCAAACCGGTAATTAAAATGGATGTCCGCGACAAGCGGGATCGTGATCTTCGCCTTGATCTTTCCGAGCGACTTTACGTCTTCTTCCGTCGCGCACGCGACCCGGACGATCTCGCAACCCGCCTCGGTCAACTGCCCGATCTGCCGGACCACCGCTTCGACATCCCGCGTATGAACCTTCGTCATGGACTGGATACGGACAGGCTGGCCGTCCCCTAAAACGAGCTTCCCGACCTTCACCGCGTGTGTTTTTTTTCTTAGGATTTTCATCATCTCAAGTCTCTTTCATCCGGAACGCCCCCGCCGTTGCCGGGGTTATTTTTTCCGTAGCGCCTGTTTTTTCTTTCCGGCTTCGGTAAGACACTGCGAAAGATTCATCGCGCAGAACCCTTCGCCGCACATCGAGCAATAGTCCGCGTGCCGCGCCTCACCCTCCGGCAAGCCCTCGTCATGCATCTTCTTCGCATTCTCCGGGTCGAGCGAAAGAGCGTATTGTTTTTCCCAATCGAATGCGAATCGCGCGCGGGCCAACGCGTCGTCCCGATCCCTGACGCCGGGCCGGTGACGCGCAACATCCGCCGCGTGCGCTGCGATCTTGTAGGCGATCACACCCTGCTTTACGTCTTCAAGGTTCGGGAGCCGCAAATGCTCGCAGGGCGTCACGTAGCAAAGCATCGCCGCACCGGCTTGTGCGGCAATGGCCGCTCCGATCGCCGACGTAATGTGATCATAACCCGGAGCGATATCCGTCACAAGAGGCCCGAGCACATAAAAAGGCGCGCCGTGACACACCTTGATCTGCCGCTCGATATTCATCGGGATCTGATCCATCGGGACATGTCCCGGACCTTCCACCATCACCTGCACGTCCTGCTCCCACGCCCGGAGCGTCAAAACCCCCAACGCGTCGAGCTCCGCGAACTGGGCCGCGTCACTCGCGTCGGCAAGGCATCCCGGCCGCATTCCGTCGCCGAGGCTGATCGTCACATCGTATTTCTTGCAGATCTCAAGCAGACGGTCGAAATGGGTATAAAGAAAGTTTTGTTTCTGATGTTCCCGGCACCACCGCGCCAGGATCGCGCCGCCGCGGCTCACGATCCCCGTCACGCGTTTTTCCACAAGCGGCAGATGTTCGAGCAGCACCCCCGCGTGGATCGTCATGAAATCCACACCCTGCCGCGCCTGATGTTCGATCACGTCGAACAGGATCTCCGGCGTGAGCACCTCGGGCTTGCCTTTCACCCGTTCGAGCGCCTCATAGATCGGGACCGTTCCGATGGGCACGGAACAGGCATGGATGATCGCTTCGCGCGTTTCATCCAGATGCTTCCCCGTAGAAAGGTCCATGATCGCATCGGCACCAAACCGGATCGCCGTCCTGACCTTTTCAAGTTCCGCGGGAATATCCGAACCCAATGCGGAATTTCCGAGATTCGCGTTGATTTTGCACCGGACCGAAATCCCGATCCCCGCAGGTTCAAGGTTCTTGTGATAAATGTTCGCCGGGATCACGAGGCGGCCCCCCGCCACTTCCTCTCGAATAAACTCAGGGGCCAGGCCTTCTCGCTTGGCCACAAATTTCATCTGCGGCGTAACGATCCCCTTGCGGGCGGAATGCATTTGCGAACAATTCTCCCCGGTATTCTTCCTTGAAATTTCTTCGTCTCGTAGTGCCATTTTAGTCTCGACTATTGGATGACGGATGCAGGATGACGTTAAAACTGGTTCTTCGGCTTACTCCATCCGCCATCCTTCATCCTTTATCCTGTTTTAGTGGAATGCCGTTTCTGCGACGTGGCGGCTCTGTTCCCACCACACGTCGAGTTCTTTAGGGAAATATTTCATCCGGTTCTTTTTGAATTCGCGCGCCGTCACAAGCGCCTCTGAAGGCCACTTGCCGATCCGGTCCTCGATGCGCCGAACAATCACCTCGAGTTCCGTCGCATCCGTTGCCTCGATCATCGTATAAAGGGAGTAAGGAAACCCCGGATAGGACGGCCGCCGATCCGCGTACACGATCTCCTGAAATTCCGCGATCCCCGCGCCGCCCCGGTCCAGTTTTTCCTCGGAGATATGCCAGACCACGAGATGCTTCGGTTTGCCGAACACCGCCGCAGGATTGAAAAAACTTCCGATCCTCCGGAGACATCCTCTGCGAACCAGCGACGCCGTGAGCTCAAGAACCTGTCCTTCAGAAACATTCATCCGAACGGCGATGTCCCGGAAAGGATCGTCTGCAACCGGAAATTTTTCCTGAAGAGCCCTTACCAACTCGATCTCCGGAGCACTCAGCTCCGGAGCCCTCACGGTCTTTCTTTTTTCAAAATGCTCGCCCATACCCGGGAACATCCCGGGATCCGTCACATTCAAAAGGTCCGTCCCCTTAAAAACCCTCCGGACGGGCAAAAACAGCGTCCGTTTCGGGGCCGCGAATTTCTCGATGCACCGGAGGTGCGTCTCAAGATCATGGTCTCCTGGGACCGCGATAAAGAACCAGAAGTTGAGCTCGTGCTCCCGTTCGCAACTGTAGATCACGCCGGGATGCTGGTGCACGATCTCGGAGTGCCCCGCCAGCTCCGCGGGGTCGAATTTCATTGCCACCCAGGCGCTCTGATAACCAAACGCCCGGGGATTCCAGACCGCTTTGATCCCGGTCAAAATACCCTCTTGCTTGAGCTTCTGGATGCGCACCATGACGCCCGCACTATCCAGTTGGGTCTTTTGCGCAAGGACCTCGAAAGGCCGGGACACGAACGAAAGCCCCTGGTGAAGATAGGTCAAAAGAAGACGGTCTTTTTCATCCATAGGATATTCTGCGCAAGAACTCCGGAAGGCTCCAACAAAATCGACGCGTGGAGGCATGATAGCGCAGGGGACCGGGTTTGTCCATACAACCCATCCACCTTTGAAGGTGGAGTGAGCTTAATGTTCAAGACGGATTGGGACCGGAGACGGCCAACGAACCGCCACCGTCCTCGAGGGCCGTCGGGGTTCTCAATTCCAAAAAACGACCCCCGACAGGTACTCCCCCCTCACCGGGATCTCCTCCAGTCCAGCAGATCCGGCCGGCCAACGCATCCTTCGCCCGAAGATCCTTACGGATCCCCGCGAATGCGCGACAAACCGTCCCCCGGAAGATCCAGGCGGCCCTTGCTTCCGCTATTTTCAAAAACTTCATTTCACTCAATCATTCCATCACGCTTCATCGGTCTGCAAATCAGGCGAGGTTTCCGAAAGCACCAGATTGTTGGGATCAAATCCCATCCCGCCGGTGAGGAAAAGGCGCAACTGCTCGATCAAGGAATCGTGCCCTTCCCAACGATTACCGTCCATTTCGATGCCGTTCAGCGTCACCACCGGCGCACCGTTCGCAAGACCGATCACAGGCGCCGTCGTGAGCGGATCCGACTGCGTCAGATCGTTCTCCGTACGGTTGATCACACCGTTGATCGCGGCCGCCTCACTCGCAGAAGGCCCGCTCGATGACGGCGCCGGAGGCGCCGGCAAAATGTCCGCCGAAGTCGTGGCCGTTGTATCGAAATGATAATTCGCCGCGTCGTCACCGCTAATGCTCAGATCCGTAATGTTCACAAGAATATTCAATCCCGGCCCCGCTTCCTCGAAAGTCCCAACGCCCGTCTCGAGCAATGCGACATCATCGCCCGCCACATTCCCGCTCAGCTCCGCATCCGTATAATCAAGCGTTGCGTCGGTGTTCCCGTTATAAGTTTTGTTCTTCGCGGTGATCCCCGTTGCCGACAGATCTTTCTGCTCCACCGTCAAAGCTCCGGTGTTATAAGTGATGTCGTAGTTGTTGGCATCAAAGGCATCCCCCGAGGCATCGTCAGCGGTGATGTGCCAGTTCCCGGCTTTATAGTTCCCCGAAGTGCTCAGCTCCGCATCCGCGGACGTGAGCGCCACCGAGGTGATCTCATCCCCGGTCACGAGCCCCAGGGACGAAAAATCCGTCGTCCCGAGATCTGAATCGCCATAGGTCTTGGTTTGATCATTCGCCGTGATCGTCAGATCCTTCCGGTCCACCGTCAAATGACCATCCACATACGAGATCGTGTAATTCGAAAGACCGGTGCCCGTAGCGCCGCTTGCGGTAATGTCGTAAGGAGAGCTGCCCACCGTCGCTGTCGCTCCAGCCCCGGCGCTCGCCAAAGACACGCTTGTTACTGAATCCGAATTCACAAGACCCGACTGCGTAAACTCCGTCCCCGCAAACGTCACCACATCTCCGTAAGTTTTCGTAACGTTATCCGCCGTAATTGCCAGAGATTTCGCATTCACCGTAAGATCTCCGCTGACATACGAGATCGTGTAATTCGAAAGACCGGTGCCCGTAGCGCCGCTTGCGGTAATGTCGTAAGGAGAGCTGCCCACCGTCGCTGTTGCTCCAGCCCCGGCGCTCGCCAAAGACACGCTCGTTACTGAATCCGAATTCACAAGACCTGACTGCGTAAACTCCGTCCCCGCGAACGTCACCACATCTCCGTAAGTTTTCGTAGCGTTATCCGCCGTAATTGCCAGAGATTTCGCATTCACCGTAAGATCTCCGCTGACATACGAGATCGTGTAATTCGAAAGACCGGTGCCCGTAGCGCCGCTTGCGGTATAAGGGCCGCCCAACACGGTCTCCCCTGCAGCGCGGCTCAAAGCACCACTGAACGAATCCGATCCAACGAGCGCCGTGGCTGTGTACGTCAACACAGGATCCGAGGCACCATAAACTTTGTTCTGTCCCGCATCCGCCATCACGATGACCGGCTTTGCCGTGATTACGAAATCGGCTGAATTAAAGGCAATCGAATAATGGTCGCCCGCCATTAACGTCCCTTGCGTAATCGCGTAGGCACCAACGTCACTCCCCGCCACGCGGCTAAGTGCCCCCGTGTAGGCGTCTCCATTCACCAAATAGCCGCTTGTCGTATAGGTGAAAACCGGGTCCGCGCTGCCATAAACTTTTGTCAGACCGGAATCCGCCGAAACAGATACAAGGAACAAGCCGCTTGTCATCGTGACAGCACCGGTCACTATAGGACTAGCGCTTAAAATAACTCCACTGATATTGTCGACTGTCAAGTTCGGGATCGTCGCCGGCAATTCCAACCCCGTGGTTTGTGTCCCACCCGTTCCCTTATATTGAAGTGTCGCTGAAGCTCCATAAGTCGGCGTCACGCTGGTCACTCCCCCCTCCATGGAAAGTGTGCCGTTGAATGCCCCCCCGGAAATCGAGCCAAGTGTGAGGTTATGAACCATACCGTCATAAGTGCCACCAGAGATAGCACTGTTATTCGTGACCGTACCAGCAACCGTAAGACCCGAGATCGTAGCGTTGTTGGTCACAGGACCGGCAAGGCTGCCGTTGCCCGTAAGTAAACCAGCATTCACGGTTGTCGCGCCGGTGTGAAGATTTGATCCCGACAACGTGAGCGTCCCGGCGCCGATCTTCGTCAGAGCTCCTGTCGTATTGGTCGATGCGCCAGCAATCGTAAGATTATTCGTGGTAACATCGATCGTCCCGGTAGTACCAGCATTAATTGTAAAGTTACGATCTGTACCGCTGGAGCTACCGGTGTATTGAAGTGTGCCGCCGTTAAAGACAAGATTCGCCGCAGCGTTTGTTGCCGCACCAAGATTACCAGAAGAGCCGCCGTTCCCGATCGTCGCAACGCTCAGGATACCGTCTGTAAGGGTCGTTACGCCGGTGTAGGTGTTGGTCCCGGAAAGCGTCCATGTCCCGGTCCCCGCTTTTGTGATACCAGTAGTATTGGTCCCGCTATTATTCACGATCGCACCGGCAATCACACCCGTTCCGGAAGTCGAGCCTTGTAAAGTGAGCGCCTTAATTCCGCCCCCCGTAGCCGTAAAAGGATTGGAGAAAGTTAAGATCCCCGTCCCGGATTGGTCCAACACGGCACCTCCGGTGCTGCCGTATAGATTGATCACACGATCCGTCGTTTCACCGGTGCCGGTATATTTCAAAGTGCCGCTGGTTGCGCCCGAACCAAGATCGATGGTGCCATTGTAAACCGAGCTTGGGATCCCCAAATTACTTGCAGTCCCGCCGGTCACTTTCCCGAGCGATGAAACACTCAGAGTGCCGCCTTGAATACTGGTTTTCCCGGTATAGGTATTCGCGCCCGAAAGAATCCAGGTTCCGGTGCCGGTTTTTGTGACAGTCCCGCTTGTCGTCCCGATGATACTGGCAATGCTGCTCCCCGTACTGGTCCCTCCAAGGGTCAGCCCCACTGACCCGGTGATCGTCCCCGGATTCGAAAGGATTATATCCCCGCTGCTGGCAACGATACTTACAGCATTACTCACAAGCGAAATAAGTCCACTATAAGTCGCTGAAGTGGCTGAGCTATTCGTTAAAGCACCGCCGCTTGAAACGCCCGTTCCATTCAGGCTTAAAGCCTCAGCCGTTGATAAACTAAACCCATTCAGATCCAGCGCGGCACCGTAGGAAACAACAGTCCCCGCAACAACCGTCCCAAGCGGCGTATTTGCGCCCGAACCTGCGGCGCCAAGTTTAAGCGTACCGGCACTGATCGTCGTAACACCGCTATAGCTATTGTCTCCTGACAAGGTCAGTACGTTATTACCGAGTTTTTTCAGTCCCAAGGAGTTAGCTCCACTGTTCGTATCCGCAATAACACCACCATAAGTAAAATTATTTCCAGAGGCATTGGCCGTATCAAACGCTATAAAAGAACCGTTGGTAAATCCCCCGGTGTCAGAACCCAATCCCTTCAAGATATCAACATCCGAAGAGTTGAATTCTCCAGCCCCACCCACATTGAGTGCCAGCGTTGCTCCGGAAGCTACCGTGATATTCTCAGCCGTCCAGCTCGCCGGAGTATTATTGTAAAGGGAAAGCTGTTTTCCGAACTGGAGAGTTCCCGCGCTCACCGTCGTCGTACCCGTATAAGTATTAATTCCTGAAAGAGTCAAAGTACCCGTCCCTGTTTTTACGAGAGAGATCGAGGTCGCGCTCCCATTTTGAATCATTCCCGAAAACGTATAGGAGGCGTTATTTCCGCCGACCGTTAGGAGAAGATCTCCGGCAACGCTACTTGTCACCACGCCTGAAGTTGCGAGCATCCCGATCGTTTCGTTATAACCATTAAGATCGAAAGTTCCCGCAGCAAACACGGAGCTTGAATCCGGGATCACTCCCGAGGCTCCAAGCTTCAACGTCCCGGTATTCACGTAGGTAACCCCCGTGTAGGTATTCGCGCCCAAAAGCGTCCAGGTGCCTGCACCGGTTTTCGTCAGTGAATTGCTATTTGTAGCGATCACACTAGCCAAACTGCTATTCGTCCCGGCACCCCCACTAAGCGTCAAGCCATAGTTGCCGGTGATCGTGCCGGTATTTGTAAGAGTAATCCCTCCGTTGGTAGCAACAATGCTACTGTCAGCGCCTAGTGTGATCAAACCACTATAGGTCACGCCCGTTGCGGAGCTATTGAGCAATGCACCACCGCTTGATATTCCCGTCCCCTTGAGGTTTAAGGCCTCTTCCGTCTCCAGCGTAACTCCATTCAGGTCAAGCGCAGCTCCCGAGACGACCACAACTCCGGCATCCGCAGTACCCAATTGAGTGTTCGCGCCGGAACCGGTCGAAAGCTTCAACAGCCCGGCGCTTAGGGTGGTAAGCCCGGCATAACTGTTAGGTCCGCTGACAATAAGCGTTCCTGTCCCCGACTTAGTCAATGCTCCTGCACCCGCAATAACGGTCGGAAGGGTCAGGATCGTACTGGCATCCGTACTAAACGTTCCCCCTGAAGCGCCTAGCGTGATACCGCGATTGGAATTGAACGAAAAAGTTGCCGTCGTCTGAAGCGTTCCGCCGTTCAAGGTAAGATGATCGGCTACGAAACCTCCGGGATTGGCGCCAAGTCCAGATTCCGCGGAAATCTTGAGCGTCCCTCCGTTGATCGCTGTTTTGCCGGTAAAGGTATTAACGCCCGATAAGGTTAGTGCGTTCGAGCCGAGTTTCAATAAACTGAGGGAACCTTGAGCCGTATCCGCCAAAACACCGTACGAGCGATCTGCAGTAGTGGTATCAAAACCCAACAAAGCACCCGCGGCAAAATTGGTCGTACCGAGCATGGTAGCGATATTTCCGTCGGTGAACGCATTGTAGAGCGCCAACCCCGCGCCTGCGCCTACTGCAAAACGTCCGTTTGTGTCCCATCCCGGGAGTGCCCCGGTCGTGGTGGCCGTCAAAATACCTTCGCTGATCGTTGTGATCCCCGCATAGGTATTCGTCCCTGATAGCGTCAGCACCCCAGCTCCCGTTTTAGTGAGACCCACAGACGTCGCACTTCCATTTTCGATATTACCTGAAAATGTAGTCGAGATATCATCGCCTCCGGCTGTCAAGGTGAGATCCCCGGCGGCACTGCTCGTCACCGTTCCAGCACCCGCAAGAGAACCGATCTCTTCACTATACCCGTTGAGATCCAGGATCGCCCCTGAAGCAACTGTCACGGCGCTCGTATCCGCGATCACTCCGGAGGCTCCAAGTTGTAGCGTCCCGGCACTAATCGTCGTCAATCCCGTGTAAGTATTGGCGCCACTCAGGGTCACGGTATTCGCTGTTGTTTTGTTGAAAACGGAACCCGTCCCTCCAAGGATGGCACTGATGACGCCCTTTTGAACATTGTAAGTAGTCGCAGTCAAAACATTGGGAGTCCCCGCCAGGATCCCGCTGGCTTGAAAATAGGTGCTCCCACCGGCTAACGACCGCTGAAGGGTGAGGGTATTATCATAGTTCGAATCGATGTAGAGTTTTGCGATCGACCCCGAAAAACCAGCATCCACAACGGAAGCTGCCGTGCTGGTATTGTTAAACAGGGCGGTGGTTCCGAGTGTCGGCAAGCCTTTGCTCCAATTCAGGGGATCTGACCAAGCACCCGTATTGTTCCCGTTCGTCCACACATTGCATTCCCAATCAAGCAGAGGAGTGGAGCTCTGTACTGCTTTCCATACGGGAGTGGTGGAAAAATCCCAAGTGGTAGCCCCGATATAAACAGCGCCACCCGTCCCGCTTCCCGTACCGTTAAAATCGGTTGCGGCTGCAGCTTTGGTGATCCCCGTCGGGGCACCTACTCCTGCGGCCCCGGAATTCGTATTGAACCACCAATTGTTCGTTTGAACGCCATTGTAGTAATAGCCCATAAACCCGCCGGTTTTCGCGGCTTCTCCGCTTACTTCTCCCGTATTATAAGAATTGGTGATCTTTCCGTAATAATGATACCCAACAACACCGCCAGCATAGCTGGTACCCCCAGCCACAGTTCCCGTATTGTAAGAATTCAAAATTGAAGTGACATTCGCGTTGTTTACATACAAATAACCCACCACACCCCCCGCAGATCCGCCTGAAGTTGTCACGTTCCCTGTATTGTAGGAATTTGCAATGGTGCTGTAGCTCCCCTCGTTGGATCCCACCACACCCCCCGCTTGATAGTTTGAGGCGGTCACGTTCCCCGTGTTATAAGCTTGGCTGATCGAACTGTTCGCGCCCGTAGAATAATTACGCCCGGCGATGCCTCCCACGCTCACATAACCTGATACTGTCCCTGAGTTAAAAACCTGGCTGACGGAACCTGCCCAGTTGCGCCCGACAATACCTCCCGTCTCCTGTGCGACCGTCCCGGTAACGGTAACGTTTCCTGTGTTATAGGAATTCGTTATAAGACCAGAAGTACCGTTCACCCCGACCAACCCGCCTACCGAATGGTAATTCGCGAAAATATTTCCTGTGTTATAAGAATTACTGATTGTGGAGCTGTTGTCCCCCGTAATCCCCCCAATGGAACCTCTGTTACCAAATAGATTTGTCACAATCCCCGAATTATAAGAACCCGTAATAGTCCCCCCGCTCCGCCCCGCAAGCCCCCCCACAAAATCGCTGCTTCCGGTCACGTCCCCTGTGTTGTAGGAATTCGTAAGTGATCCTGAATAATGGTACCCCACAAGGCCTCCGACATAACCTTGATATTGGGCTGTTGCAACGCCAGTCACAGTACCTGTGTTATAAACATTCGTGATCGCCGTGCCAGAATTATATCCAATCAACGCTCCCGTATACGTCTTGCCGGTGACGGCCCCACCCAGCAGTCCCACATTACTGATCGTTCCTCCGCTTGTCTTTCCAAAAAGTCCGACATAGTCATCGAAAGGCTTATTGATCACAAGGTCCGAGATCGTGTAACCCTTCCCGTCAAAGGAACCTGAAAAATTCCCCTGCCCGTTCCATCCTCCAATCGGATCAAAGTCATCGCCAATCCCGGAGTAATCAATGTCTGACTTTGAAAGGTTAGCCCCCAACAAATAACTCGCACTAAGATTGCTCCGAATAAGATCGAGTGTTGTCCAATCGATCACCGAGTCATTATGCGCCCATCCTGTATTGCCGCCGTAATCCGCCTTCGGATAGGCTGTGACCAGCCCCTCCCCTAGATAATGAGAATCCCGAATGCCAGCATACGCAATGTGATAATCACCGGTGATGTTGATATACCACGGAGAACCCTTCACGCTTGAAAAAAGGCGGATATAACCCGCAGCATAACCGCCTTCGCCCTGGATTTCCGTATGACCCAAAAGGGTGTAAGTCTTCCCCGATTCGAAATAAACCGTCTTGCCGGACGTGGTGATCTCCAAATTAGTGATCGTCATATCGCCCTTGAACGTCTGAGCCGCCAAACCCGTCAGTTTCACTTTGTCAGCATTAAAAGTGGAATTGGAAGCCGTGATATCCCCTATCAATTCAAGCTCCCCATCCACCGCCGCCGTGATCGTTCCGTTCTCAGCTCTCAGGTCTCCGCTGACCTTGACATCGCCCTGGGCGACGAACTCGATCACGCCGTCATCGGCAACGATCACGGCGGTGGCGTTCTCCGACGGGTCGATATTGATCGCCCGGTCGAAAATGTCGTCGATGGCTTGGGCATCCAGCACCACGCGACCGCCGCTGGCCGAGATCGTCCCGCTGTTCTTGATCTGGTCGTCGAGACCCATCTCATGGGCCGTGGCTTCGTCCACGCCGATCGAGACCATCCCGTCCGGCGAGACGCCGATGGTGACGGTTTTACCCGCCGCCAGGGCGACCGTCCCGGCCGGCACCTCGATCGTCCCCTTGTTCTCGATCGCGTTCGCCACCAGCGCCACCAGGCTGGCGTCATGTCCCACAATGCGGCCCTCATTTTTGAGGAGGCTCGAGGCATCACCCTTGAACCGGTACTGCTGGGTAAGAAAGTTCGTCGCATCGAGATTCAGAGGCAGGGTCGACGCGATGAAGGACGCATGGTTGACGTTGACGAGCCCGGAAGCACCGATGTTGATCCCGTTCACGTTTTGAAGAATGAAAGCAAGGTTCGAAAGGTTCATCGTGCCGAAGATGTTCGTGGCACTTCCCCCGTTGACGAGCAGCGCAAGGCTCGCGCCGGAACTGAGACCAACGATGTTGTGCGTGGCGCCTTCCGCGACATTAAACTCGGGGACATTCCAGACGGGGTTACCCGTGACGTTCCAGTTCGTGACATTGTCCTGCGTCGTCACATCCACCGACCCGTTTTCGAACTGGATCGTTTCCGCGAACGTCCAGGACGGCATCGCGGTGAAGACGGTGAAGAACACAACCATCCACGCCGCCATCACACGCTTGAACCCGTTCCATTGCATAAGCAGAGGAAGGGTGCCGAGGGTCCCTAAAAACGCGGCCCAAGACTCTTCAAATTCCAATTCAGGAGCTGGTTCATTTTCTATTGGTATCATAACAGTTATCTTACCCAATAGAAAATTTAACACACCCTATAGCTGCTTTCAATGTTCTATTTATAATTATTTTGATTTAATTAGCTGTTTTGAGCGCAACAAATATCTTTAATATAGCAATATATAGCGATATTAACCTAATTTTGTGAATAAATCTAGCAATAACCAATCATCCTGAATTGAAAAGAAATAGATAAAAGTCGGAAAGACCCGAAAGAAAGCTTGCGGAGGACTAACCCTTGATGACGCCGAGCGGACGCATCCGAACAACTTTACGAGCGAGGCCGGCGCCGGCGACAACGTTGACAACTTCGTTAATGTCTTTGTAGGCTGCGGATTGTTCTTCGGCAATCCCCTTTTCACCGCGAGCCATGACAATAATCCCACGCGCTTCAAGTTCTTTTCGGACCGAATGCCCGCACGCCACTTTAAGCGCCGCGGTGCGCGACATCGCTCGCCCCGCGCCATGGCAGCACGTGCCGAAGGTTTCATTCATCGCCTGCTGAGCCCCGGTCAGAAGATAAGAATTCCGGCCCATGTCGCCGGGAAGGATCACTGGCTGCCCCGTTTCACGGTATTTTTCCGGGAGCTCTTCCTGGCCCGGCGCAAACGCGCGCGTCGCGCCCTTGCGATGGACACAAAGCGTCTTCATCCTGCCGTCCACTTGATGCCGTTCGAATTTCGCGATATTGTGCGCGACGTCATAGACAAGGTCCATCCCAAGATCCCCGGGACTCCGCTGAAAAACGCCCTCAAAAATGCACCGCGCGAGCGCCGTCAGGCACTGTCGGTTGGCCCACGCAAAATTAGCGGCGCAGCCCATCGCCGCGAGATATTGCTCTCCTTCCGGAGAACGAACCGGCGCGCACGCAAGCTGGATGTCCGGCACAGTAATATGATATCTCGTGAGCGCTCGCCGCGTAGTTTCAAGGAAATCTTCACAGATCTGGTATCCGAATCCGCGCGACCCTGAATGGATCATGATCGTGATCTGTCCCAGCTCCAAGCCAAACCGCTGCGCGATCCCGGCATCCAGAACCTGATCGATGACCTGGACCTCGAGAAAATGGTTCCCTGAACCGAGCGTTCCGAGCTGATCCGCGCCGCGTTCGTATGCCCGTTGCGAAACGGCATCCGGGTCCGCATTTTCAAGTCTCCCGCCGGCTTCCGTGCATTCAAGATCGGCCGCCCAACCGTGCCCGTGACGGACCGCCCAGCCGCTCCCTTCGCGCACCATCTGTCGTAGCTCTTTCCGGTCAAGCCGGATCTCCCCGGACTGCCCAACCCCACACGGAATATGGCTGAAAAGCTTCCCGACAAGATCCCGCAAATGCGGGCGGACCTCGGCCTCCGTGAGATTCGTCCGAAGCAGACGAACCCCGCAATTGATGTCATACCCCACGCCTCCGGGAGAAATGACGCCACCCTCCTCCGGATCCGTGGCCGCAACACCGCCAATCGGAAATCCGTAGCCCCAATGAATGTCCGGCATGGCGAACGAGTACTTCACGATCCCCGGAAGGAACGCAACGTTGGCGACCTGTTCGAGAGACTTGTCCGCCAGGATTTTAGGGAGATTTTTTTCATCGCAAAAGATGCGCCCCGGGACACGCATCCCGGCTTTCCAGGAGATCGGTATTTCCCAACGGTAGTCATCTATTTTTACGAGGGGAATATTTTCAGACATATTTTCTCGATCGAGCCACGTGCACCGATCCACGGGCCACGGATCTGTTTTTTGTGTTGCGTGGCCCGGAAGACGTGTCCCGTGGCCCTGGTTTTAGATATCAAAAACGATTTCCGCTTCCCATCCGCGTTTCGTTTGGACCACGCGAAAACCGCAATGCGTCACGGCTTTGACTTCATGGCGCGAAGGATGACAAGAGGGATCGAACCGGACCGCTTTCGCCCAAAATTTAAGCATCAGAGGAGTAAGCGTGCTGAAATGATATTCGACGGGAACGACCCGGCGGGTCGAAAAGAGAAACAGGAGTTCCTGGAGCCAGTGCATGAACAACTCGGCCGCATTCTCTTCCTGGAAATTCATCTCGATCCCAGAAGGAAGTTTCGGAGCGGTCTTCCGGACCTTGTCAGGATCGGTCACGAGGCTGAAAAATCCCTCGGCCGCGTCCCGAAAAAGCCCGTTCAGATCCTTGGCTCGGACCCGGAGACCGACATCGGCCGTGTGTTCGAAGGTTTCGTATGGCAACGAGGTCTTCTTCCCCGCGTTCAACGCTCAACGGACAACGCACAACGTAAAAGCTTGGGGCGAATCCGTTGCGCGTTGAGCATCGTGCGTTGCGCGATTATTTAAGGTGTTTGCGGATCTTCTGGAGAAGGACTTCCACGTCAAAGGGTTTCTTGAGAACATCCGAAACGTTCCCGAGCTCCGCGACCCGGTGCGGGATCTTCTCGTTCACGCTCGCAATGATCACAGGGATACGCTTCCATTTTTCCTGTGCCCGGAGACGGACATAGAACTCCTCGCCGTCCATGACAGGCATGATTAGATCCAGAATAATCAGGTCCGGAATTTCTTTTTCGAGGATCGCGAGTCCCTCCTGTCCGTTGCCGGCCTTCAGGACCTCAAAAGACTCCCCCTGAAGATAAAGCGTATAAATATCCTGGAAATCAGTATCATCCTCCACGATCAAGATCTTCCTGCCCATGACGTTCTCCTCGAAAAAAGTTATGGATTCCTGACAACTGCCTGGTACGTTGGAAAAACCACTTTAAACGCGCTGCCCTGCCCCGCCCCGTTACTTTCGGCCCAGATCTCGCCCTCGTGAAGCGCCACGATCTCTTTGGAGATCGTCAGTCCGACGCCGATGCCGAGCGTGGATGGCGTCTTCTGAAAGAACGCCTCGAAGATCTTCTCGAGGTTCTCGGGTTCGATTCCGATCCCGGTGTCCCGCACTTCCGCGCAGATGTCGTTGCTCCGGAGTTCGGCCGAGAGCGTGATCTTCCCGTCCGGCGTGAACTTAATCGCGTTGGACACAAGATTAGTGAATACGCGATAAAGCATATCCGGATCTCCGAGCATCCGGAGCGGTTTCGGCGAAAGTACGGCTTCTACTTTCAAATGGTGTTGTTCGGCAAGCGGCCGCGTGTCATCCGCCACGAGACGGAGCACATCATTCAGGTCGAGCTCCTGTTTTCTCACATCCGACATCCCGGATTCGATCTTCGAAAGATCCATGATGCTCGAAATGGTCCGCATCAACCGGTCCGCGTTGTCGCCGAGCATTCGGATCGTAGGCGCAAATTTTTCACGGTCCGGATGGTGCTCCATCTGCTTCGTAAGCCACTGGGTCAACATGATAAACTTGGCCGTCGGAGTCTTGAGCTCGTGTGCCACGTCCCTCACCAGGGTCTCTTTCATCATTTCAACGCGGCGGAGGTCCGTCACGTCGCGCATAACTCCCTGGATAAGCCGGAGACTGCCCTCATAATCAACCACCGGCGTCAGATTCGTCTGATAATAGATTTCCGCGTGATGAAGCCGGTGAAATTGTTTTGTATTCAAATGAAGAACCGGCTTTTTGCTGCGCATGATGGCCTCGAGCGCGTCCTGGAATTTCTGCGCCTCTCCCGGAGCGTGCATCAGAAAAAAAAGCGGCAATCCTTCGGCCAAAAGCTCTTCGCGCGTGTAGCCGGAAAAACCGCGATTGAGGAGAAGCATCTCTCCTTCCGGCGTGATGGAAAAAATAATATCGCTCACCTCGTTGACGATGGAGCGGTATTTCTCCTCCGACTCCTCAAGGGCGTGCGTGCGCATCCGGAGATGCTCAAAACTCTGCACAAGCCGGCTCACCACTTTGTTAAAGGCGTCGCCCACTTCCTGGATCTCATCAAGAGAATGGATATTCGCGCGAGCTTCGAGGTCTCCGGAAAGGATATTGCGGGCGGTCTTTTGGAGGACGATCAACGGACGCATGACGAGCCACGTGACCCCTGCGATCACCAGGGTCACCACAATGGTCAGAATAAAAGCGATGAAGAATTTTTCGCGGAAAACTTTTTTAAGCTCCTGCTCGAAATCGATCTTCGAGAACATGATGATCAGGCGGCCGAGGGTCTCGTCCCCGCTCATGATCGGTGCGACGGCCGCGTAGGTATCGGCATTGATCTTCTCAACACCGAAAAAGTCCTGCTTATAGAAAAGTCCTGTGAATGATTCTCCCCCGGGACGGCTCGTTCCGATCGTCACACCTTTCGCGTTCTCGACGCGAACCTCGTCGACGTCGGTCTGCTGGGCCAGAAGCATGATGTAGGCCTGCAGCGCCCGTTTATCACCGTCCGCGATCGGGATCCTGAGGGTTTCCGAAAAGATCTCAGCGATGGTCTGGAGCCGCGCCTCTTTGTATTTGACCATCATGTCCCGAACTACGGTAAAGGTCGTGTAAAGGACAAAGCTAACGAGCGCAAAAACAAGAACAAGCACCGGCAAGGCCAGTTTGTAGCGGATCGACAATCGCCAGAAAGATGCGCGCAAAGATTCCCTGGAAGACGCGAAACGTTTCGGTTCTTTTTGTTTTTTTTCTTTCGCTCGGTCTGGGAACATTTTTTCCCTTATCTTATAGCTTTAGCGGAACGGTTCCGGCCCGATGGGAAGGGCCTCCCTTCATTATCGGCTATTCTCCCGCGTTTTGAAATATTCTTCCCAATGCTCCAGCAGCCCGGCAAGCACATCCTGATCCCCGGGAATAAATTCCACCTGCCGGATCTCTTCGCGGGAGACCCACCGGAAATCTTTGCAATCGTGCGCGACGGGTTCGCCCTCGACCCAGGCGCAAAGCCAGAAAAAAAGAGCTATTTTCTTAGCAACATACTCGTGGTCCCTTCGGCACAAGAACTTTTCGGGACGGATCCGAACCCCCAATTCCTCAAACACCTCTCGTTCGAGACATCTCTCCAAAGTCTCACCGGGCTCACGCGTTCCTCCGGGAAATTCCCAATACCCGCCAAAACTGTCCTCAAGATGCCGCTGGGCAATCAGGACCTTGTCTTGAGCATAAATGATGGCGCAACCGACTTCGATCTCTAGCATAGACCCTCTCTCGGAAATACCGACCTCACGCCACGGGCAGAACTTTCACAAAAACACTCGCCATCCGGTCGCGGTAGATCTCTTTCCATTCCTTGTTCATCCGGTAAAGTCCCGCGACGGCGCTGCGGGGACGAAGCAAAAGGCCATCCACCTTATAACGGGAGAAGATTCCGGCAATCTCTTGGACGGTCTTGAATCTTCGAAAGATCGCGCCGTACTCCAGGAAAAAACTATCCCCGTAAAGGTCCGCGCGGCCGTCAATGAAAACGGGGATATTGTTCCATATCAGATACCCGCCCCAATTGTATTCATTAAAAAACTGTCGGCCCGCCAAACCTTTTTCCTTGATAAACCGGACCGCCGCCAAAGGATATCGTTTCGAGATGGCTTCGTTATTCTTCTTCAAACGAAGATCGGTCCAGAAAAACACTCCGGCCGCAAACAAGACCACCAGCAAAGGATTCACCACAAACCGCACGGCCCTAAAACGATCAGGAGAGATCCAACTCTCAAAACGGCCACGCCATCCGGAACTTGTCATGCCCTCCGCCAGGGCCCCCGCAATGATCGGGATCGCCACAACTGCAAAAAACGGAATGTGCCGGCGGGCCAAAAGACCTAAGGTCATGGTTCCCGAATAAAGGAGAAAATTCGAGAAATTCCTTCGCGGGGTCGAGATCATAAAAGCCAAAACACCCAGGATCATGATCGCAAGAAACGGCCAGTACTGCACGTAGTGAAAATCCGGTCTCTGCCATTCAAGAAGACTCGCGTTCATCGCCCGGCTCATCAGCGTTTCAAACGGATAGAGAAAAATCCTGTATCCGGCCGGGTTCACCAGCGCGGCGCCAAGACTCAGGAGGGTGATGACTAAAAAAGGAACGAGGGCTTTCCTGGGCAAAGTTCCTTCGTCGGACCGGAGCGCAAAAACCTGAAAAGCATCGCCGGCAAGGAAAACCGCCATCGCCACGATCCCCGCCAGATACCCGCTATGCAGATTGACCCACAACAAGGTAAGAGGCGGAAGTGCGCAAAGCCATTTCCAGTCGCGCTTTCCCGCGCGGACGGTCTGGATGAGCCACATAAAAACCGCCAACATCAGAATGTTAAAGATCTGGGGGCGCGCGCCCCAAAGAAACCGCGAAGCGATAAAAGAGAGAAGAGTCAAAATAGCCGCCAGATACGGCCGGCCGGGACATCCGGCGTAAACAAAACTGAAAGTGACTACGCCCAGGACCGCAAAAAAGATCATCAGTGCCGGAAGACCTCCGGCATTAAAAATGGAGAAAAGGACAACCTCAGAAAGCCACTCGTGCGCGGTCCAAAGCTTTCCCGTCACCGAAAAAGAGAAGGAATCGACCACGGGTACCCCGTCGCTAAGGATCCGTTCACCCGTTTTGAGATGCCACCAAAGATCTGGATCCGTCGTAGAGATAAGCCCAAGGCAATAGATTGCCGCCGCCACCAGAAAAAGGACCGCATATTTTGTTTTCATTTGCAAATTTCTCCGCTGACGAGGACAAAGACGGGGTTATTTTACAGTTTAAAACTCAAAAGCGGAACCTTTTTGTCCCGATCCGCAACCCCTTATCTTCATTGACTTTGGGGGCTTTCTTCCTATAATTGCACCCTATGTCGGTTACCTCCTATTTCTATCAATACCTGTTTGTGGGAATTTTTGTGGTTTTTGCGGCCATTTTCGCCATGATCCCCCTCGTTTTGGCCTGGTTTTTGGCCCCCAAGAAGCCATCCGCGGACAAACAAGCGACTTACGAGTGCGGCCTGGCCTCTGAGGGCGACCCCTGGGTCCGGTACCGCGTTCAATATTATATTTATGCCCTGATCTTCGTTCTTTTCGATATTGAGATCGCTTTTATCTATCCCTGGGCAGTGGCCTTCAAAAAACTGGGGCTTTTCGCGTTCGTCGAAATGGTGATCTTTATCGCCATCCTCGCCTTCGGCCTTGTCTACGCCTGGAAAAAGAAAATGCTCGAGTGGGAATAATAAAAACCCCGTAACCCTGTACTCCGTACCCAAAATGGCATTGACCAAAAACAAAAATACAGTCAGCGAACGGCTTCGCGCGGACCTTGCAAAGAAAGGCGTGGTGTGGACCACCCTCGACTTCCTTTATAATTGGGGACGCCGCTCGTCTGTCTGGCCGATGCAATTCGGCCTCGCTTGCTGCGCGATCGAGATGATCGCGGCCGCCGCCGCCCGCTACGATATTGCCCGCTTCGGCGCCGAACTGTTCCGGGCCTCCCCGCGCCAAGCCGATCTCATGATCATCTCCGGCACGGTCACCAAGAAAATGGCGCCTCAGGTTGTCCGCCTTTATAACCAGATGCCGGAACCCAAGTATGTGATCACGATGGGCGCCTGCGCCATCTCGGGCGGCCCTTTTGTCGACGGTTACAATGTTGTCCGCGGGATCGACCGCTACATTCCGGTGGATGTTCACCTGCCGGGCTGTCCCCCGCGCCCCGAAGCGCTGCTCCACGGGCTGATGAAGCTCCAGGAAAAGATCGATTCGCAGGAGATCCTCAAAGCCGAATGGTATCAGAAAGGCCTCAAACGGGAATTCCCGATCCCGGAGCTTGGTCCGAACGGACTCGTCCCAAAATTCAACCCTGACGTCTGGCAGCCGCCGAAAGAGAATCTCCGGAAAAAACATTACGGGCAGCCGATCCTGACGGGGAAAAAGATCAAGGCCCCGAATCTGGACCTCGTCTCCGTCCCCACAACACCTCCGGCCCCGGGAGTTGCCTGAACTTATGCCGCTTCCCATAGAAGAAGTCAAAAAAGAACTCTCAACAAGACTTCCGGACGTCAAACTCCGCGTAGTCCGCGATTCCCTTTTGATCGAAAACCCGGCCGACCTCACGAGGGTCGCGCTCTTCCTAAAAGAAAGTCCGGCCTTCCGGATGGACTACTTGTCCTCCGTCACCGGCGCGGATTATCTCGATCACCTCGAGTCGGTTTATCACCTCTATTCGATGGAAAAGAAACACGGGCCGATCGCGCTCCGGGTCCGCGTTCCGAAAACGAACGCGAAAATTCCCTCGCTGGTTCCGGTCTACCGCGGTGCGGAATACCAGGAACGCGAGGCTTACGACACGTTTGGCATTCTTTATGAAGGCCACCCGGACCTCCGGCGCCTTTTCATGTGGGAAGGTTTCGAAGGCTTTCCCCTTCGCAAGGATTACGAGCAGGAAGATACGGAAACCCTGGAAACAGCGGACGTCGCGTGGCTTGAAGCGCGCGGCATTGCCGTACCGAACGGAATGAAGCAGAAAGCCGAAGAGTTGAAAGCGGCCGGAAAACGCGCCGTCGCGCAAAAACCGGAAAAACCTAAAAACTAGCTCAACGTACTACGCGCAACACACAACGAACGGACCTCGATTTTTAACGTTGCACGTTGAGCGTTGCGCTTATTAGAACATTCAGATTAAAGAGATCATGGCAAACACCTTTGAGATAAAACAAACAGAAAATCCGTCGATGCTCGAGATCAATTTCGGGCCACAGCACCCGTCCACGCACGGGGTCTTCCGCATGAACGTCATGCTGGAAGGCGAGAAGGTCTGCGCCCTGAAACCGGTCATGGGCTATCTTCACCGCAACCAGGAACAGATCGCGGAGAACCTCCCCTACGCGGCGATCATGCCCTATACGGACCGGCTGGATTACATCAACGCCATGTCGAATAACTTCGGCTACGCGCTCGCGGTTGAGAAGCTTGCCGGGATCGAAGTCCCGGAACGCGCGGAATACATCCGCGTCATCATGGCGGAGCTGACCCGCATCGTGAACCACATGGCGGTCATCGGATTCCTCCTAAACGACCTCGGCGCATTCTTCACGCCGGTCCTCTACGCCTTCCGCGAGCGAGAAAAGATCCTCGACATCTTCGAGGAAGTCTCGGGCTCACGCATGATGTGCAATTACTTCCGTTTTGGAGGCGTCAAACGCGACCTGACGGCGGAAAACCTTGCCGCCATCGGCGGGATCGTCGCCAAACTCCCGGCCTTTCTCGATGAATTTGAAGCGCTGCTCACGAAAAACGAGATCCTCTGCATGCGCTGTCAGCACGTGGGCGTACTTCCCGCGGATTTCGCGATCAACTCAAGCATCACCGGCCCCGTGCTCCGCGCCTCGGGCGTGAATTACGACATCCGCAAGGTCGACGGCTACAGTATCTACAACCGTTTTGATTTCAAAATCCCGCTCGGCACCAAGGGCGACGTCTACGACCGCTATTATGTCCGCATCCTCGAAATGCGCGAAAGCTTGAAGATCCTGAAACAGGCTCTTTCAAAAATCCCCCAGGGCGAGATCCTGAATAAAAAGACGCTCCCCCTCCTCAAGATGCCGCGCAATCTGAAACCGTCGGTGGGAGAAGCCTACGCCCGTATCGAATCGCCGAAGGGAGAACTGGGCTACTATCTTGTCAGCGACGGGACGCCCCAGCCGTGGCGCTACCACGTCCGCGCGCCGTCCCTCATCAATCTGACCGTGCTCGAGGACATTTGCCTGGGCCAAAAGATCGCGGACGCGATCATCATTCTTGGGAGCATCGACATCGTGCTCGGGGAGACGGACCGATGATGTTCGGCATGGGTATTCTTAAAGGCCTGTGGGTCACGCTCAAGAACTTTGTAACCTCTTATTTCTGCAAACCCGGAAGCGGCGGAATCTTCACGGTCCAGTACCCCGAGGAACGCTGCGCGGAATTCGAGAATTTCCGGAACTTCCCCTTCCTGGTCTATGACGGCTCCCCGGACAAGATCCGCTGCGTGGCCTGCGGGATCTGCGAACGTGAGTGCCCGCCGAAATGCATTTCGATCACCATGGCAACGGACGCTGCGGTCCCAAACACCGTTGATCAAAAAAACATAAAAGTTGGGGCCGGTAAACCGGCGCGCCGACCCGAGATCTTTAATATCGACTACAGCCTTTGCATGAACTGCGGGATGTGCGAAGCCGTCTGCCCGTTCGACTCGATCTACATGGACCACGCCTTTGAAACCACGGCCATGGGAAACCGGACGGATCTCCTGAAACACAAGGAAGACCTCCTGAAATCCAATGACTATTTCCTGAAAGTCCGCCCGACCCTCGCGGCGGCGGTCACTGAGAAACGGCGCATCGCGGAAGAGAAAAAACGGGCGGCAGCACAGCCCCCACAAGGACCGGCCCTATGACAATGCCAGGTTGGTTGAGAAGCATTGAATTTGCCGTAGACCTTTCGTTTGTGAACGCGAAAGGATGGTTCCTGGACCTCCTTGGAAAATTCCTTCCGGGATGGATCGTCGTACTCACCTCGATCGTGATCAGCGGCGTCGTGATCCTTTGCATGGGGCCGATCATCATGATGTACCTGACGCTCCTCGAGCGAAAATTGATCGGCCGCATTCAGAATCGCTATGGACCGAACCGCGTGGGGATTTGGGGCCTTCTCCAACCAATCGCCGACGGTATCAAAATGTTCACCAAAGAAGATATCGTGCCCGCAAACGCGGACAAGCTCATCCATCTGCTCGCGCCGATCGTGATCGTCATCCCGGCCCTGATGGTGTTCCTGGTGGTTCCCTTCGGTGAACGGATGACCGCCGCGAACCTCAATATCGGCATTCTTTATTTCATCGCCGTCTCTTCGATCACCACGATCCCGATCTTCATGGGCAGCTGGGCATCGCGGAACAAATATTCGCTCCTCGGCGGCATGCGCACGGCGGCGCAGATGATCTCCTATGAAATCCCAATGACGCTCTCGGTCGTTCCGGTCATCATGATGAGCCAGAGCCTTTCCACGAACACGATCGTTATGACCCAGTGCGGGGACGTGGACCTTCACTGGTTCGTCTTCACGCCGTGGGGATTGACGGGTTTTATGATCTTCTTCCTTTGTGCGGTCGCGGAATGCAACCGGCCGCCGTTCGACCTTCCGGAAGCGGAATCTGAGCTCGTGGCGGGGTTCCATACGGAATATAGCGGTATGAAATTCGCGCTCTTTTATATGGCGGAATATATGAACGCCTTCACCCTTTGCGGAATCGCGACAACGCTTTTCCTCGGCGGCTGGCAGGGGCCTTTCCTCCCCTCCTGGCTCTGGTTCTTCGGGAAGACGTTTCTTCTCATCTGCGTCATGATCTGGTTCCGGGGAACTTTCCCGCGCTTCCGGGTCGACCAACTGATGGGATTCGCCTGGAAATTCCTGCTGCCGCTCACGCTGATCAATATCCTCGTGGCCGGCCTCTGGCAGTTCGTTCCGGAGCGAACCGCCTGGCTTTATTCCGTACCGATCCTCATCGTCTCCCTCTGGACCCTTGTCAAACTTAACCGGCATTTCGTGCCCGAAAAACGGGCTTACCCCCTGGCGGATTAACTATGGAAATTCTGACGATCGGCGCTAAATTCGGGGTTTATATCGTGATGGCTCTCGTCCTTGTGTTCGCCCTGGGAGTCGTCACGCTCCGTAACTTGTTCCATAGCGCCCTGTGCCTCGCGGCCGTACTCGTCGGCACCGCAACCGTTTACCTCGCGCTCCGGGCGGATTTCGTAGCTGCGATCCAGATCCTGGTTTACGTCGGTGCGGTTATGACCCTGATCATCTTCGCCATCATGCTGACGGAACATCTCGGCGAAAAAACGATCCGGCAGACGAACCGCCAAAGCCCCGCCGCGATCCTGGGACTCCTGGGTTTTATTTTCATGATCGGACTCGTAATCCTCAGGACACCCTGGCCTGTTACAAAACGAGCGCTCGCCACCGGCACCTCGGTGATGAGCCTTGGCAAAGCGCTCATGGGGTCCTACGTGTTCCCCTTCGAGATCATCTCCGTTATTTTGATCGCAGCCCTGATCGGCGCCGTAGTGATCGCCAAGAAAGATCCCGAGGAGAAATCATGATCGTTCCTTTACCGCACATTCTTATCTTTTCGCTTTTGCTGTTCGCAATCGGCATCTACGGGGCCCTGGTCCGGCGCAACATCATCGGGATCCTGATCTCCATCGAGCTGATGTTGAACGCTGCCAACATTAACCTGATCGCGTTCTCTAAGACCACTTCGCTCGCGCCAGAAACCGGGCAGATCTTTGCGCTTTTTGTGATCGCTATCGCCGCCATGTCCGCGGCCGTCGGCCTTGCGATCGTCCTGGCCCTCTTCCGGGTCCGGAAAACCGTTTACACCGATGAGGTCAATTTACTGAAATGGTAAGCGCCGATCATATCCTGTGGGTTCCCCTGCTCCCGTTCGCGGCCTTCATCGCCAATATCTTGGCGGGCCGCCGGCTGAAGCACCGTGCCGCGTGGCTTTCGGTCGCGACCAGCGCCGTAGCATGCGCGATCGCGCTTCCGGTCTGCTGGGCAGTCTTCCATGGCGCTCATTTCGCGAACCAGATCACCTGGCTTGCGATCGGCAAAGGCTCTCTGCAATTCGGCTATCTAATGGACCCCCTTTCCGCAACGCTGCTTTTCATGGTCACGATCGTCGGCACGCTGATCCAGATCTACGCTTCGGGTTATATGGCAGGCGACCCGCGCTATAGCCGTTTCTTCGCTTACGTCTCTCTTTTTATGTCGGCCATGCTCACACTCGTCATCTCGGACAATTATCTTCTCTTCTTCATGGCGTGGGAGATCATGGGACTTTGTTCGTATCTCCTGATCGGTTTTTATTTCGAGAAAGAATCGGCCGCGAAAGCTTGCTTCAAAGCGTTCCTTACCACGAGGATCGGTGACGTCGGCTTCCTACTCGGATTCCTGACGCTTTTCACGGCGATCGGCACGTTGAGCTTCTCGAAAATGAATGCCATCATGGACGGAACCTATACGGGCCCGGCGATGCTGATCCCCGTTTCCCTGCTCGTCGCGGCATCGCTCCTTATTTTCTGCGGCACGATCGGAAAATCCGCGCAATTCCCGCTCCATGTATGGTTGCCGGACGCGATGGAAGGTCCGACCCCGGTCAGCGCTCTCATCCACGCCGCCACCATGGTGGCGGCCGGCGTTTTCCTTGTGGCCCGTTCGTTCAGTCTTTTCATGGCCGTAAGAGACGTGCTTCCGTTCGTCACAACGATCGGCACGATCACCGCCTTTATGGCCGCATTCATCGCGCTCACGCAAACGGATATCAAGCGCATCCTTGCCTATTCGACGATCTCGCAACTCGGCTACATGGTAACAGGGCTCGGACTTATGGGACTCGGGGCCGGCACGTTCCATCTGACCACGCACGCCTTTTTCAAAGCCTTGCTCTTTCTCGGTGCGGGAAGCGTGATCCACGGGACGCACGTCCAGGACATCCGCCAGATGGGCGGACTATTCAAAAAAATGCCCCATACCGCGACCACGTTCATCATCGCAAGCCTCGCGCTCGCGGGCATCCCGCCGCTTTCGGGGTTCTGGTCCAAAGATGAGATCCTTCTGACGGCCTTCGCCTCAGGCAATATTCTCGTCTTCGGCGTCCTGCTGCTCACGGCCTTCATGACGGCGTTTTATATGTTCCGTCTTATTTTTATGACCTTCTTCGGAAAAGCGCGCGACCCGCATGTTCATGCTCACGAATCTCCCGCTGTGATGACGCTCCCTTTGTGGGCGCTTGCGATCGGATCGATCGTGATCGGCATCCCGGGTTCGCCGTTCATGCACCACTGGTTCCAGAAATTCATGGCGCATATGACCCATTATCCCGAATACGAACCTTCGGCTTTTGTCATGGGCTGTTCGATCACTGTCGCCGTTCTTGGGATCGGACTCGCGGGCGTGATCTATTTGAAGAAAACCGCCTGGGCAGAAAAAACCGCCTCGGTGTTCCCGACTTTCTACCGTCTTTCCCTGAACAAGTTTTATTTCGACGAGCTCTACTCCCGGTTCATTATCAAGCCTTTCACCGCCATCGGACGGATCCTTTTCAGCTTTGATGAGGCGGTCGTCGACGGCGCCGTGAACGGGACGGGACAGAACACCCTGTTCCTGAGCCGCCTTAAAAATTGGTTCGACCAGCACGTCGTCGACGGCTTGGTGAATTTCATGGGCGCCCTGACGTATTTCCTGAACGCGATCGTCAAACGCCTGCAGACAGGATTGGTCCAAAATTACATGTTGTTCGCGTTTTTAGGGTTTCTTGCTTTTATCGCTTGGCAGTTGAAATTAATTTAAGGATGACGGAGGGAGGAGGGCGCATGACGAGGCGTCTTCTGCCCTTCACCGTCCGAAGTTCGATAAGGAGAACTAAATGAATTCTCACATTTTATCCCTGATCACTTTCATACCGCTTGCGGGAGCGTTCGCCGTGCTTTTTGCCCCCAAAAATGCCCCGCGCCTTATCAAATGGATCGCGCTCGGGACCACCCTCGTGACCTTCGCGCTCACCTGTTACGCGCTCGCTTTGTTCAACCCGGCACAGGCGGGATTCCAAATGGTGGAACGGGCCCTCTGGATTCCCCAGTTCGGCGTGCAATACCTTCTCGGCACGGACGGGATCAGCTTCCCGATGGTCTTTTTGACCGGACTCATTTCCCTGATCGCCTGTCTCGGTTCGCTTTCCCATATCCGCGTAAAAGACGGCCGCGAAAAGGAATATTATTTCCTGTACCTGCTGCTTGAGACCGGCATGATGGGAACTTTTCTCTCGCTCGACCTCTTTCTGTTCTACGTCTTCTGGGAAGTGGTGCTGGTGCCGATGTATTTCCTGATCGGGATATGGGGCGGACCGCGCAAAGAATACGCCGCGATCAAATTCTTCCTTTACACCCTCGCGGGCAGCCTGTTCATGCTCCTCGGCATCCTGGGCGTTTATTTCGCGTCGCCGATGCACACCTTCGACATGACCGTACTGGTGGGGATTAAACATAGCCTCCTTTTCCAAAAGATCGTTTTTATGGCATTCTTCCTCGGCTTCGCGATCAAAGTTCCGATCTTTCCGTTCCATACCTGGTTGCCCGACGCCCATGTCGAAGCTCCGACCCCGATCAGCGTGATCCTTGCCGGCGTCCTGCTGAAAATGGGAACGTACGGTTTTCTCCGGTTCAGCTATCCGCTGTTCCCTGAAGCGGCCCACTGGTTCCAGCCCGCGATGGCGACACTGGCAGTGATCGGGATCATTTACGGCGGCTTCATCGCATTGGCGCAAACGGATTTCAAGAAAATGGTCGCTTATTCGAGCGTGAGCCACATGGGATTCGTTCTGCTCGGTCTCGCGGCCATGAACGCCGACGGCTTCCGCGGCGCCGTTCTCCAGATGTTCAACCACGGAACGATCACGGGCGGGCTTTTCTTGTTGGTCGGGATCATCTACGACCGCGCCCACACCCGGGACCTGAATGACTTCGGCGGACTGGGCGCAAAGATGCCGGTCTATGCCGGGGTCCTCACCTTCTTTTCGCTCGCCTCGCTCGGTCTACCGGGCCTGAGCGGTTTCATCAGTGAATTCCTGTCACTCCTCGGTTCGTACCAATATTCGAAGCTCGTGACCGGCCTTTCCACGATCGGCATCATCCTGGCCGCTGCGTACCTTCTTTACATGATCCAGCGAGTCCTGCTCGGAAAATTGAACCCGAAATGGGCCAATCTTCCGGACGCAAACCCCCTTGAGCTCGCGACGCTGGTGCCACTCATGGTTTTCATTATCGGGATCGGCCTTTATCCGAAGGTCATCCTGAATTACATGATCCCGACGCTTGATGCGTTGCTCAAAACAATGAAGGTCTGAAGATGAACGCCGTTGAAAGTTTAAAATATTTTATTCCGGAACTGGTCCTGTTGGGAGGGGCGTTCGTTGTGTTTGCGGCGGATTTCTTCGCAAAAAACAAGCGCTCGTTGGGTCTTCTGAGCCTTCTGGTGATCGTTCTCACCGCGTGCCTCTACACGGTTCCCGAAAAGCCGCTCCCCCTATTCTTCGGGGCCTTTTATCTGGATTCTTTCGCGCACTTCTTCCGCCTTCTGGCGCTCGCGGTCGTCGGCGTAACGCTTCTCATCTCCTACGGCTACGCCCCGCTCCACGGAAAACAGGAAGGCGAATTTTACGGTCTGTTGCTCCTCGCTGCATTTGCGCTCACACTCGTCGCAGCGGCGAACGACCTCTTGATGATCTTCCTGGCGGTCGAATTCGTCTCGCTTGTGTCGTACGTTTTGGTCGGATTTCTAAAGAATGACGCGAAATCAAAGGAAGCCGCTCTCAAATACCTGCTCTTCGGAAGCGTCTGCTCGGGAATCATGCTTTACGGAATGTCACTCGTTTACGGGGCTGCGGGATCTCTCGAACTTCCTGTCATCGGAAACGCCCTCTTTTACGCGCCTTTCAAACCCTTGTCCGCCGTCGCCGTCCTTTGCTTCTTCGTAGGCCTTGGGTTCAAGATCTCCATGGCTCCCTTCCACATGTGGGCGCCGGACGTTTACGAAGGCGCACCGACGCCTGTCACCGCGTTCCTGGCCGTCGCGCCGAAAGCGCTCGGGTTCGCAGTCCTCATGCGGGTTCTCGCTACGGTTTTTGGACTTTCATGGGAGGGATGGAGCCTTGCTTTAACCGCACTTTCCATACTCACGATGACGATCGGCAACCTGACCGCCATCTCGCAGACCAACATGAAGCGGTTCCTGGCTTACTCCAGCATCGCGCAGGCCGGGTACATCTTGATGGGACTTGCGGTGTTCACGCTTCTTGGCCGGGAAGCGATCCTGATCTATCTGGCGGCCTATCTTTTGACGAACCTTGGTGCGTTCGCAGTGGTCACGTTCGTGAGCGAAGAAACCGGAAGCGACGATATCTCTAACTATGCTGGACTTTCGGAACGCTCCCCTGTCGCCGCAGCGCTTCTGACGGTTTTCCTGCTTTCGCTCACGGGACTCCCGCCGCTCGCGGGATTTGTCGGGAAATATTACGTATTCGCGGCAGCGATCCATGGAAAATTCATAACACTCGCAATCGTCGCGGCGGTCAACAGCGTGATCGCAGCCTACTATTACTTCAGGATCATCCGGATGATGTATCTGACCCCGGCGTCAGGACCGGCATTGGCCAATCCGCCGCGGTCGATCGCTCTCGCCTTCTGGATCATGTTCGCCGGCGTCATCGCCATGGGCGTTTTCCCAAGCTTCTTCCTCACCCGAATCCTCAAATAAAAAAGGGGCAGGGTCTTTTCTTCCGAGAACAGACCCTACCCCTTTTCAGTTTTAGCTATCCGACAACAATCGTGTGACCGGCATATTCGACACGCATGCCTTGCCGGACTTTGAAGGCCTTCCGTAGCTCAATCTGCCCGTCCACTTTCACACAGCCCTGGGCAATCGCCTGCTTGGCCATGCCCCCGCTTTCGCAAAGCCCGCAGACCTTGAGCAGCTTGTTGAGTTCGATGAATTCGCCTTGAAGAATAAAGGAAGTCTCAGCCATGGGGGTAAAGGGCCGCCCGTTTCGCTTTAAGCTCGGGGTCCGTCAGGTATTCGTCGAGCGTGGTGCCCCTCCGCTCGATCATTCCGAGCGGCGTAAGCTCGATGATCCGATTCGCAACGGTCTGAACGAACTGATGATCGTGGGATGTGAAAAGAATCGTCCCGGGGAATCTTTCCAGCCCCTGGTTGAGCGCAGTAATGGACTCGAGGTCCAGATGGTTGGTCGGTTCGTCCATGATCAGCACATTCGCGCCGACAAGCATCATGCGTGAGAGCATGCAACGCACCCGCTCGCCGCCCGAAAGGACCGAAGCTTTTTTTAGCGACTCTTCTCCGGAAAAGAGCATCCTCCCCAGAAACCCGCGAACAAAATTCTCGTCTTTTTCTTTTGAGAACTGGCGCAGCCAGTCGACCAGATCCAAATCGGTTTCAAAATATTTCCGGTTTTCTCTCGGAAAATAGGCGCGGACCGTGGAAACACCCCACTTGAAAGCCCCTTGGTCCGGCGCGAGTTCTCCCATCAAAACCTGGAAGAGCGTGCTTTTCACGCGATCCTGCGACCCAATGAACGCGATCTTGTCGCCCTTATCCACGCGGAGGTCGAGACTCTTGAACATGAGTTCGCCGTCGACCGACTTCGTAAGCCCCTCGATCTCAAGCAGATCATTCCCCGCCTCCCGCTCCGGTTTGAACAGCACGTTCGGATACCTCCGCGAAGACGGACGGATATCTTCCAGGGTCAATTTTTCGAGCAGCTTTTTCCGGGACGTCGCCTGGCGCGATTTGGAGGCGTTGGCCGAAAACCGCGCAATGAACGCCTGGAGCTCCTTGCGCTTATCTTCGATATTCTTGTTGGATTCGGACTTCTGCCGCATAGCCAGTTGGCTGGACTCATACCAGAACGAATAATTCCCCGTGTAAAGCTGGATCTTCCCGAAATCAATGTCCGCAATGTGCGTGCAGACCCGGTCCAGGAAATGACGATCGTGGGACACCACGATCGCAGTATTCTTGAAATCATAAAGGAAATCCTCAAGCCAGAGGCAGGTCTCGACGTCCAGATGGTTCGTCGGTTCGTCGAGAAGCAGGACGTCGGGGTTCCCGAAAAGCGCCTGCGCCAAAAGAACACGCACCTTTTGCCCGGACTCAAGCTGCTTCATCGGAGTTTCGTGCAATTTATCCGGAATACCGAGATCGCTCAAGAGTTTGGCCGCCTCGGCTTCCGCGTCCCAGCCGTGCATCTCGTTGAACTCATGCTCGAGATCCGCAACGCGCAAACCGTCCGCGTCCGAAAAATCGGGTTTTGCATAAATCTCTTCTTTTTCGCGGATGATATCGTAGAGCTTTTTGTGACCCATGATCACGGTCCGGAGCACGGGAAATTCGTCAAAAGCAAACTGGTCCTGTTTAAGGGTCGAAATGCGCTCGTTCTTCCCTACCGCCACGGAGCCCGCGTTAGATTCGATCTCGCCGGAAAGGATCTTCAGAAACGTGGATTTCCCGGACCCGTTGGCCCCGATCAAACCATAGCAGTTCCCCGGCGTGAACATGATGTTCACGTTCTCAAAAAGGACCCGTTTGCCGAATTGAAGCGTCACGCCGTTGGCGGAGATCATGATAGATAATCCTTATGTTTGCAAAAGAGAACGGTCATTAAAATTCTCGGGACTTTCGCCTAAAACGGCTTTCACCGCCGGCAAAATGAGCCCCGCCTGCCATCGCATCATCCCGCTCGCCTCGATCACACTCTCGACCGACCGGGCCTGGTACCGGACAATGTTCGTCACTGCGGCACGGGAGGCCAGAAAACAAGCTTCGATTTTGTACTCCGCGGCGATAATCTTGCATGCCGCGAGTAATTTCTCCACCTTCTCCGGCAAGGGGAACGGCTGCGAAGTTCTCACCCTCTTGGGAGACACGGGCCATTCGGAAGGGGGAAGATTTTCTGCGGTCCGGATCGCGTTTTCCAACCGGGCAAGCCTTTCCCCCGAGATCCTCTTCATAAAAGCAGGCCCCCCCTGAAGCGGTTCCTGCGGATGTCCCGCGCCCCACTCGGCAAGTTCGATCACATTTTCGTTTTGCAGGATCATAAAAGGCGGCCGGTCCTTCGCTCGCGCCTCCGCGTCCCGCCATTTCCAAAGTTCCCGGACAAAAGCGAGCGTCTTCGGCGCCAGCTTCGAGGACCCTTTAATGCGCCATGCCTCGTCCGGGTCGCTTTGCTCGAGGATCCCCGAGACCTCGACCGCTCGTTCGCAGCATTCCCGGTGCCAATCGACCCTGTTCAGTTCCCGAAGGCCTGCCGCCATGGCATCGGCGATCGTTTCCAGATATTTCGTGTCGTCCGCGGCATAATCTAACTGCTTGGCAGACAGGGGCCGCCGCGCCCAGTCTGATTTTTGGCCCGATTTCGAAAGGGCGACCCCGCAGTACTTTTCGGCCAGTGCCGCTAGCCCTATTTTTTCATAACCGAGAACCTGAGCCGCGAGCATCGTATCAAAAACAGGAGCTTTCGGACGAAACCCAAAAGATTTTTTCAGCATACGGAGGTCATAATCCGCGCCCTGCAGGATCAATTCCTTGAGGGATAGCACTTCTAGAAACCCGTCGAGCGAAAAACCGGCGAGCGGGTCGATCACATAGTTCATTCCCAAAAAACTCAACTGGATCAGGCACACCTTCTCAAAATAATGGTGCAGACTATCCGCCTCCGTATCGAGCCCAACCCGGGAAATCTCCTCCAACGCCTCGATCACGCGAGTAAGGGCCTCCGCACTATCCACATACGTATATCCTGAACCAATTTTTGAATTCATCGTCTCTTTCATAAACTCATTATACTACGGAACATTCGCGGAACGACATGCTCCTGCCCCCGTGGCCACGTATTTCAGCTCGAAAGTTTTCGCGCCGTCTTAACAGATGCATGGAACCCATAAGCCTCACACGGGATCACAACAGGAACATTGAGATCCCAGACCGGATTCAAGCTGAGGTCATGCGCCAGACAAACTGCGCGCGGATCACTCCCGCCTTCGCGGAACAATTTCTTGAGAAAAGTCTCAAGCCGTACCTTCTCCGGATCCACGATCTCTACATGGGTCTTTACCTCGATCCTCCCCCAATCTGCGGGAGCCCGTTTCTGCAGAACCGCGAAGGTCTGACCGTAACGAATCAGCGGTTTTTTCTCCGCATCTAAATCGCGCGCATGATTGATCAAAAGCCGGCTGTAATCATGAGCATTAAAATTCCGGATCCCGGTCAGGAGATCGAGACTCAACAGATCGAGCCCGAAGAACCCCTGCACCCCGGCCTGAGCGATGCCTACAGTGTGATCCCAAAGATCCTGAAAGGACTGCCAAGCAAGTTTTTCTTCCCGGGAAATGACCGCCGCAAAATAAAGCGGCCGCGGCCCAGTCTCATCGGTCACTTCGAACCGGAGCCGCTTGGACGCAATCTCTCCCCGATAGGCGATCGCCTGCCAGCCCGGATGCCCCGTAAAAACATTCGCCTTCAAAAGCTCGTTCATCATCGGAGAAAAAGGGACAGCCCCCGCCTCTTGCTTTCACAAGAAAATACGGGGGCTGTCCTTGCGGTTAGATCAGTGTTCGTTAGTACTTGTAGTGCTCGGGCTTATAAGGGCCATCGAACGGAACATCGAGATACTCCGACTGTTTCTTCGTCAGCCGGGTAAGCTTGGCGCCGAGCTTTTCCAGATGGAGCCGCGCGACTTCCTCGTCGAGTTTCTTCTCGAGACGATAAACGCCGGGCTTCTTCGGATTCAGGACCAGGTCGATCTGTGCGAGCGTCTGGTTCGTGAAAGAATTCGACATCACAAAGCTCGGATGCCCCGTAGCGCAACCCAAATTCACAAGACGGCCTTCTGCGAGCAGGATGATCGAATGCCCGTCCGGGAAAACATACTTGTCGACCTGCGGCTTGATATTGATCTTCTTGATCCCGGGCCACTTCTCAAGCTTGGCGACCTGGATCTCATTGTCAAAATGCCCGATATTGCAAACGATCGCCTCGTCTTTCATCTTGGACATATGCTCGGCGGTGATCACATCGATGTTCCCCGTCGTCGTCACAAAAATGTCGGCGATATCGAGAACATCCTCAATCCTCGCGACCTGAAATCCGGCCATCGTTGCCTGAAGTGCGCAGATCGGATCGATCTCCGTCACAATGACCCGCGCCTTTAATTCAGCCATGGACTGAGCGCTTCCTTTGCCGACGTCCCCGTAGCCGAGGATCACGGCGACCTTGCCCGCGATCATCACGTCCGTCGCGCGTTTGATACCGTCCACAAGGGATTCACGACAACCGTAGAGGTTATCAAATTTTGATTTCGTGACCGAATCGTTCACGTTGATGGCGGGGACCAACAGCTTTCCTTCTTCCTGCATTTTATAGAGACGATGGACCCCAGTCGTGGTCTCTTCCGAAACACCTTCCCATTCCTTCACGACCCCGTGCCATTTCTTCGGCTCGGCCTTGAGAACGCTCTTTAAGAGTTTAAAAAGCTCGATCTCGTCCTGCGTCTCGACTTTCTTATCGAGAAGTTTGGGGTTCTTCTCGGCGTCATAACCCAAATGGATCATGAGCGTCGCGTCTCCGCCATCATCGACGATGAGGTTCGGCCCTTTACCGCCTGGGAACGTGAGTGCCCTGAGCGTGCACCACCAGTATTCCTCAAGGTTCTCCCCCTTCCACGCAAAAACGGGAATACCCCGCGCCGCAATGGCCGCAGCAGCATGATCCTGCGTCGAGAAAATATTGCAGGAACACCAGCGGACATCGGCTCCGAGTTCGACCAACGTCTCGATCAGAACGGCAGTCTGGATCGTCATGTGAAGACTGCCCATGATCCGCTTACCCTTGAGCGGCTTTTGCGGCCCGTACTTCTTGCGGGTCGCCATCAACCCGGGCATTTCCTTCTCGGCCATTTCGATCTCTTTACGGCCCCAATCAGCCAACGAAAGATCAGCAACCTTGAAATCTTGTCCGGATTTTGACGCTGTTTTTTTCATGGTTTTCGCCTTTTTTTCAATCGTTAGCATGCCGCCCCTACCTTGGAACAGGCACAGCCCCCCTTGAGCTTCAGCGCCTTGCGAAGCGCTTCGACCTTGTCCGTCTTTTCCCAGGAAAAACCGGCTTCGCTGCGGCCGAAGTGACCGTAAGCGGCGGTCATATTGTAAATCGGACGGCGGAGGTCCAATGTGCGGATGATCCCGCGCGGGGTGAAATCGAATACCTTCGCTACGGCTTCTGAGATCGCCTCTTCGCTGACCTTGTTTGTCCCGAACGTATCCACGCGGATAGAAACAGGCTGTGCCACGCCGATCGCATAAGAAACCTGGATCTCGCAGCTGCCGGCAAGACCCGCCGCCACGATATTTTTCGCCACATAGCGCGCGAAATAAGCCGCCGAACGGTCCACCTTGGAGGGATCCTTACCGCTAAACGCGCCGCCGCCGTGACGGCCCATGCCCCCGTAGGTATCAACGATGATCTTGCGGCCGGTCAGACCGGTATCCCCATGCGGCCCCCCTACTTCGAAACGTCCCGTAGGGTTGATAAAAATCTTTGTGTTCTTGTCCATCAGATTCGCCGGAATGACCTTTTTGATCACTTTTTCCGTAAGATCTTTCTGGATGGTCGAAAGTTGGACATCCCCGTCATGCTGGGAGCTGAGGACCACAGCATCCACACGCACCGGTTTTTCATTGTCATACTCGACCGTGACCTGACTTTTGGAATCCGGCCGCAGATATTTGATCTTGCCGGACTTACGGGCCGCGGTCAAATAACGGACCAGTTTGTGCGCGAGCATGATCGGAAGCGGCATAAGCTCTTTCGTCTCATCGGTCGCGTATCCGAACATCATGCCCTGGTCACCGGCGCCGCCCGTATCCACGCCCATCGCGATGTCCGGCGACTGGGTATGGAGAGCGATGTCGATCTTGCAGGTTTTGTAGTCAAAGCCGATCTTCGGATCCACATAACCGATCTTCTTGATCGTATGACGCGCGATCTTCTCGGCATCAACCTTGGTTTTGCTCGTAATTTCACCGGCAATGGTCAAGCGATCGGTCGTGGCAAGACACTCGCAAGCCACACGCGACGCCGGGTCACCGGCCAGATAGGCGTCCAGGATCGCATCAGAAACCTGATCGCAAAGCTTGTCCGGATGTCCTTCAGAAACAGATTCCGAAGTAAAAAAATAGTGCCCTTTTTTCATGTTCGTGTTACTCCTTTATTTTGTTTGAATTGACAAGATCGTTCGCTTTCTGGTAAGAAGCGAGGTCGCCGATATCCAACCACTTCCCCGTCAAAGGGAAGGCGTACAGCCCTGAAGTCTCGGCTAACCACCGCATATAATGGCCGGGTTGGTCGGTATTATGCCCGCTCGAAATATACCTGTCAAGGAGACCCCAGATTTCCTTGGGAAGCCAATAAATTCCGCTCGACGCGAGGGTGGTCAGTGGCTCGGGCGGCTTTTCCTGAAATTCCAGGATTTTGCCGTCAGGCGCCGTCCGGACGAGCCCGTAACGTTTCGCAAGTTCCTTATCCCCCACGTCATACACCGCGATGATCCCATTCGGCCTCTTCTGCTTTCCAAAGTCCGTGAACGCGACAAGATCAAAATCGAAGAAATTGTCTCCCGCAATGACCATGAGATCAGAGGGCTCCAGCCTCCGGGTCCGGATCACATAGGCCAGATCCCCGATCGCTCCAAGGCGCGTCTCATTGCTCGTCGTGCAATCGTTGACGACCTCGACAGGCCAGGGAGTTTTCGCCGTTTTCGCCCAAACTTCAAAATGCCCGGCAAATTTCTGGTTACTGACAAGATAAACGCCGTCGACCCCCTTAACCTTTTCGACCCTTTCAAGGATCCATTCGAGAATGGGTTTCTTCCCGACGGGGAGAAGCGGCTTCGGCTGGTTTTCCGTCAAAGGATGAAGGCGCGTCGCGTACCCCGCGCAAAGAACAATGACTTTCATATCCGTTACCTCACAGCCTTCTTGATCCTGTCGATCACACAGATCGAAAGAGGATCCACCCGGTTCAGTTTCGCGAGTTCATAGCTCGTCCAATCCCCAAGAAGGATCGTGGAAAAAATCCTCGCGAGACCGCCGGTGCCCTTGGCCAGGACTTCAACGACCTCGGCCCCCTGTTCCCGGATAGCGTCCATGGCAACCCTCTTTTTCTTGCGGATCCAGTCCGGCTCATTCTTATCCGTAAGGAACAACGCGACGGAACGGCGGACCTGAAAACTCGGGAACAGCCATCCCTCCACCTCATGATGGAACATCTCAGGAATCGCCTCCCAGGACGCAAGCGTTTTCGCGTTCTCGGCAAACTGAGTCCGCCAGCGCATCGCCACGGGCTGCATCAACCCTCCCCCGTAAATGTGAACGCTCTTCTGAAACAGCTTCTTCGCAAGAAGCTTGGCGACCGGAACCGGGAATTTCCGTGTCATGCGAATCACTTCATCGATCTCCTTCGAGGAGACCGAAAACCACTTGTACCGTATAAAGAGGAACAACAATGCAAACGTTCCATACCCGATCGCACAACGCGGCGGATAGCCCTGCGGCAACCTGAAAAACGGGATTTTTTTTCTGAGAGCCGCCTCTGCAAGACGACCCCCGGCAGTCACAATGAAAAAGGACGCCTTACGGGCAACAGCCTGCCGAAAAACTGACTCGACCTCCTGGGTGTTGCCGGAATAACTGGAAAGGATCACAAGCGTCCTGGAATCGACCCATTCCGGAAGCCTCGCAGTCCGGTTCACGGTCCAATGAATGCGCGAGCGGCTTTGCGCGATCGTCCCGAGAATGTCCCCGCTAATGGCCGACCCCCCCATCCCGCAAAAAAGGACCTTCTCCGGACGGCTAAACGAGGACGGCAACATCGTCCCGTCGGCGATTTCGCGGGCCAGGGTGATCTGGCCGCTGAGATCTTTTAAATATTTTTCCATCTCACTCATCAAGCAGTTCCTTGCAAAAAATCTTCAGCTTCGCCGTCAGAAAATCGTGGATCTCCTTGCCGGTCTGAAAAGTCAGGGCCTTCCGGGCAATCTCCTGCGCCTCGGAATAACGGATGGATCGGATCACCTGCTTGATCTTGGGAAGCACAACCGGACTCGCACTGATCTCGTCGATCCCGAGTCCCAAAAGCAAAAGAACCCCCGCGGGGTCTGCGGAGATCTCGCCGCAGCTTCCAACCCAGATATTATGTTTGTGCCCGTTCTGAACAACGAGATCGATCAACCGGACGATCGCCGGATGAGTCGGCTCATAGAGGTAAGCGATCTTTTCGTTCATCCGATCGATCGCCAGAACATATTGGATCAGGTCATTGGTCCCGATCGAAAAGAAGTCCACTTCCCGTGCCAAAATATCGCTCGCCAGCGCCGCCGAAGGGATCTCGATCATGGCCCCGACCTTGATATCCCGGGTGAACGCGAGGCCTTCTTTCTCCAACTCCGCTTTCGCTTGGTTCAGGATTTCCCGTGCCGCACGGATCTCATAAACACTGGAAATGAGCGGGTACATGATCTTGAGATCTCCGTGCGCGCTAGCCCGGAGAATGGCCCTCAGTTGCGTCTTGAAAATGTCTGTACGCGTCAGACAAAAACGGATCGCACGCCAACCTAGATACGGGTTCATCTCATGGGGGATTTCAAGCGTAGAAGCGAACTTATCGCCCCCGAGATCCAGTGTCCGGATGATCACTGAATGCGGGCGCATCGACTCCGCCACCTTCCGATAGGCCTCATATTGCTCCTGCTCGCTCGGCAACGTGGGACGGTTCATATAAAAATATTCCGTACGGTAGAGGCCGACGCCTCCCCCTCCGTGAGAGATCACTGACGGAACTTCATGATGGAACTCGATATTTGCCGCGAGAGTAATACGCCTTCCGTCAGGCGTCTCCGCGGGCAGCGCGCGCAATTTATCAAGCTCCCCCGTTTGCTGGATAAAACGGTGCTCTTCCGAATGGAACGCCTCGATAGTCGTCGGATCGGGGTCGACGTGAACGATGCCGTGCGTCCCGTCCACGATGATCGAATCGCCGTTCTGGACCTCATTAATGATCTTCTCGATCCCGACAATCGCCGGGATCTCGAGCGAACGCCCCAAAATGGCCGTGTGGGAAGTCGGCCCGCCGATCTCGGTTACAAAGGCAAGCACCTTGGTCTTATCCAGAGACGCGGTATCCGAAGGAGACAGATCGTGGGAAACAATGATCACCTTTCCCGTGAACTTCTCCAGGCGTCTCTTTTCCTCGCCGCAAAGATTGCCGAGAAGCCGCCGGCCGACATCGCGGACATCCGAGATACGCTCCTTGAGATACTCATCGTTGATCTGCGAAAAAGCCTGAAAATACCGCTGAATCACCGTTGTAAACGCATACTCCGCACCGACCTTTTCGTTCTTGATGACCTCGATCACATCTTCGATCAGAGTTCGGTCTTCAAGAATCAGCAGATGCGCCGTAAAAATATCGGAACTTTCCCTCCCGATCTGGTCGGAAAGTTTCCGGCGGATGCCGAGAATCTCGGTGCGGGTCCGCGTGAGAGCTTCCTCAAAACGGGCAATCTCATTAGAAAGCTGCTCCGGCTCAACCGAGCGCTTGGGCAGGTTGAAAGATTCCCCGCTGTGAAGAACGAATACTTTCCCGCTCGCGATCCCGGGAGAAACGCCGATGCCTCTGAGCTGTTTCATGACCTATTCTCCAAAATTGGATTCGATGAGTTTCGCCAAAGCTTCCATAGCCGCTTCGGCATCTTTGCCGCTGGTCCGGATCACGATCGACGACCCCATCTCGGCCGCCAGGGTCATGATCCCCATGATCGATTTGCCGTCCACCTGAAGTTCTTCTTTGGAAATCTCCACCAACGCGTCAAAACGGTTCGCGGTCTGGACAAAAAGGGCCGCAGGCCGGGCATGCAACCCCAGCTTGTTCGAGATCACAAAATTCCGTTCCACTTTATGAGTTCCCGCTTTTTGCCGTTTAGGGGACATGATCTTCAGCCCTTGATCTTCTTTGAATTTTTTGCGTAATGGTCGAGGATCGATTTAACGATCCGTTCGGCATCGTGACGAATCTGCCCGTCCACTTTAAGCACATCGCCCTTCATGACCTGGTAGCCCTTGTCCCGGATCTTGTCGAGATCCAGCTTCACCGGAACTGATCCCGTCTCCTGGTAGCGGCTAAGAACCTCCTCGGGAATTTGGGACGTATTCACGAAACAGGCATCGACGATCCTCGGGTCCGTGTGATCGAGAAGTACGTTCAAATGGTCCCAAGCGCTCATCCCGGTCGTTTCGCCGGGTTGCGTCATGGCGTTACAAATATAGACCTTGAAAGCGTCCGAGTGGAGAACGGCGTCCCGGATATCCTTGATCAAAAGGTTGGGAAGAATGCTGGTGTAAAGACTTCCCGGCCCCATAATGATCAGATCCGCGATCGCGATCGCATCAATCGCTTCCTGGCAGGCCCGACACTCCTCGGGGCGGAGGCGGATATTCCGCAGCGGCTTCGCAGCGTCCGTGATATTGGTTTCCCCTTCGCGCGAGGTCCCGTCCATAAATTCACCGACCAGCGTTACCTTTTCGAGCGTAGAGGGCAACACACGGCCGCGGATTGCAAGCACCTTGCTGGACTCGGCGATCGCTTTTTCAAAATCGCCGGTGACCATTGAAAGCGCGGTAATAAAAAGATTGCCGAAGCTATGTCCTTTTAACCCTTCTCCCAATTCAAAACGATATTGGAAAAGATCCCGGATCAACGGCCCGGCATCCGCCAGTGCCACAAGACAGTTCCGGATATCCCCCGGCGGCAGAATGTCCATTTCATCACGCAACCGGCCGGAGCTCCCCCCCGTATCGGTCACCGTCACGATCGCCGTAATATTGCTCGTAAAAAGCTTGATCCCGGAAAGCATGGTGCTCAACCCCGTACCGCCACCGATCGCCACCACACGCGGCCCACGCAAAAGAGACTCAATCTGCCGTTTGTGATAAACGATATCCACCAGTGGGCCTTCCGAATGAAGCGGCATGAGCGCACGCACAAAAATGCGAACCATGTTCTTGATCGAAGTGTAAATGAGAAAGATCCCGAAGATCAGGATCGCCGTAGCGAAAGACGCGAGGAGAACGCTATCCTTGGAAATGGTCTTGACGGTCAGAAGGGCCACCACGACAATCAGGCTCAGCCCCACAATGCAGAGAATGATCCATCGCTTGATACCGATCCCCGGGTAGAACCACTTATAGAATTGCATGGGAAGTTGTTTCGCGAAGCCCGGATCAGGCCTTACGATTTTCTTCCTTCGTGATCAGATCGAAAACATCCTTCGAGGTTTTGCAACGCCTCAAAAGTTCGCAAAAATAGGTGTCGCGGAGAAGCCGGGAGATTTGCGCGAGGGCCTTCAAATGCGGGCCGGCGGTATCTTTCGGGGCAACCAGAAGAAAGAAAATATAGACCGGCTCACCATCGAGGGCTTCAAAATTTACGCCCTTGCGGCTGATACCAAGCACTGAAACAAGACCGTCGACCTTATCGGTCTTCCCGTGCGGGATCGCGATCCCCTGTCCAATACCCGTAGAACCGAGATTTTCACGCTCGACCAGCGCGCGAAGGATACTTTTTTTATCGCCGACGTCCTTCACTTCCGCGAGGATATCGACGAGCTCCTTGAGCGCGCCCTCCTTGTCCACTGCTTCCATTTCTATCTTGATGCCTTTCAGGCTAAGAAAATCGGTGATCTTCATGGGTGAGGCTCCTCCTGATTGATAAGGTTCGAAACTAGAATCGCGGCTCGATGAGCCCGTGATTGCCATCTTTGCGTTTATAGATCACGTTGACGGCATCCGTGTTCTGATTAAGAAAAACGACGAAAGTTTCCGGTGATATCTCCAGCTGAAGGCTCGCTTCCTCGACCGACATCGGTTTCGGCGCAAAATCGGGAGAACGAACGACCTTGGGACGGTCGCCCGCGAGAACGGCTTCCGTCTCGACCAATCCGAGAGCTTTCGCCACCCGGACAGAATCTTTGCCGGTCTTCTTGTGATGATCTTTCGCCTTTGCCCGAAACTTCTTCAGCTGCTTCTCGACCCGTTCATAGGCCTCGTCCATTGCCACGAAAACATTTTCCTTCGCGCTCCCTTTCCCGAAAGCCCGCAAATTCTTGGCCAACAACGTAATCTCAGCTTCATAGACATATTTTTCCTTTTTCAGGAAAATATGGGCCTCAATGATCCTCGGCGCGTATTTTTCGAACTTGGGAAGCCTCTCTTCAAGGTGCGCCTTCATACCTTCGGTGATCTTCAGATTTTGTCCCGTAAAACGGATATCCACAACAACCCCCTTCTTGATGATCTCGATAAATAAACGACCGGAATGGTCATGCCTTACGCTAAAGTAAACCTTTCTCCGAGGTACATTTCCCTCGCCTTTGAATCGGACGCGAGGAACTCCGAAGTTCCCGACACTTCCACCTTGCCGTCGTAAAGCAGGTACGAACGGTCGGTAATAGAAAGCGTTTCGCGAACGCTGTGATCGGTGAGCAGGATGCTGAGGCCCTGCGCCTTGAGTTTCTGGAGGATCTTCTGCACTTCAAAAACAGCGATCGGATCCACCCCGCTAAAAGGCTCGTCCAGAAGAATAAGCGAAGGATTCGTGACAAGCGCACGCGTGATCTCAAGACGCCGCCGTTCACCGCCCGAAAGCGTGTAAGCCTTGTTCTTAGCCAGATACGCAATGTCGAGATCGTTCAACAACCGCTTCAAGCGACGATCCCGCTCTTCCTGGGAGATCTCGAGGGTTTCGAGGATCGCCATAATGTTTTCCTCGACTGTCAGCTTTCGGAAAACGGAAGGCTCCTGGGAAAGATAGCCGATCCCAAGACGAGCCCGCTGGAACATCGGAAGGAACGTGACGTCTTCTCCGCGGAAAAAGATCTGGCCGGATTCGGGGCGGATAACCCCCACGACCATATAAAAACTGGTGGTCTTTCCGGCGCCGTTCGGTCCCAAAAGACCCACGATCTCGCCCCGGGAAATATGAATATTGACCCCGTTGACGACCCGGCGTCCTTTATAACTTTTTGTCAGCTGCTTCGTTTCAAGCAAATTCATATCAGAGCACTCCTTTTCCGAGATCCTTCGACCCTTCGCCGCCAAAATAAAGCGCTTCCGTATCTCCGCCCAGGATGATGCGTCCTTCATCCGCAAGATAGATCACGCTGTCACTGTAGGTTTTATTCCCGTCCGGATTCTCGATAACAACGTTACCGGCAGCCACGATCTTGGAAACCTTGCGGCTCACGCGGTTGTAGTAAACGTCCATCGTATCCGCCATCAACTTGCCTCGGCTGTCCTGGGCCACAACATTGTCTTTGAAGTGCGCGATGTTCTTGTCGTAATCGATCACGAGCGGTCCGTCACAGGTAATCGTCGTAGGACCCGTTTTTTGATCCTCGGGATTCTGAACAATAACCGTCACATTCTTTTTAAACTTTACTTTCTTCAGCTGCGTGTCCGCCCGCGCTCCCATTCCCTCGACATTGATATTATCCTTTTTGACCTGGGTCTGGACGTCATTTTCGATGATGTGCTCCGTCGGCCGCATGTCCATTTGCTCGGTCACAAGCCGCGTTCCGTCCTCGGTCGTCGCCACAACATTTTGTTCGATGTGGATCTTATTCTGCTTTTTATCGTATTCGCCTTTATCCGCCGTCACGGTCACGGGAACTTCTTCGGCATAGGCCTTGGCCATAACGTTCATAAGCTGGACGGTGTTGGTCAGGATATCCGCGGAATCCCCTTCGATCTCGATCTCTTTCTGGCCTTCCGGCGTATACTTGGTAAAGGAGAAAGCATATACCTTGTGCGCTGGTTTCACTTCGGTTTTGTCCGCAACGCGTTTGGCCCTGCTCTGACGGGTGATGACTACCTGGATCTGGACAAAAAGCACATAAAAAACAACCAGCGCCGCAAAGGTAATAAGCGTACGTCTAATCATGAACGGACCACTGCCTCCTCAAGTTTCAGCCCCAGTTTTTCCGGGGTTGTCTTCCAGCGGTTATGCATCCAAGCCCACTGGTCCGGATACTGCCGGATAATTTCTTCAAAACTCTGCATCCACGCTTCGGTGTATTTGCGAATCGATGCGCTCCGATCCGTCCCTATTTCCGGGCAAATGAGCTTGCCCAAAACCAGTTTGTACCGATCTCCCGGGAGACGGATCATAAACGCTGGCAACAACGGCGTCTTTGAAGCCATCGCAAACTTTACCGGAGCAATTGAAGTATAAGCCGGTTTTCCAAAAAAATTTACGAAAATGCCGCGGACCCGGTCCATGTCCTGGTCCGGCAAAAGTCCAACGATCTCGCCGGCCTTCAAATGCGCATGTATCTTCCGGACCGCCTCATCCTGATAAATCGTCTCAACCCCAACGGACCGCCGCAACCCTACGATCCACCGATTGTAAGGCTCATAATAAATCCGGCGACCGACCACGCCTCCCCGAAACCCCTGGAGTCCAAAAATGCCCGCCAAGAGCTCCCAGTTCCCCATGTGGGCAGTCATTATAATCAGTCCCTTTCCTTCCTGCAAAATATCTTTGCAGACAGAATAGGCGTCCCCTGTCTCAACAAATGACGCCGCTTTATTCCGG
>Ga0209098_1000107_pt1 | contig 89903 bp, 69 predicted proteins | sample AD_JPNHW1_MetaG_FD_184429 | JGI IMG/M metagenome (GOLD analysis project Ga0209098, IMG submission 184429) | Active sludge microbial communities of municipal wastewater-treating anaerobic digesters from Japan - AD_JPNHW1_MetaG (SPAdes) (version 2) | ecosystem: Engineered > Bioreactor > Anaerobic...
TGAAGCCGATGAATACATCGGAAGTGCGGCAGAGCTTATGGCCTTTGCAGCTGCTGTCAACGGCGGATACACCTATGAGGGAGAGACTGTAACACTGACCGCAGACATAGATTTGACCACCGATACCTGGGCTACCATCACCGGCAGCTTTGACGGTACCTTCAACGGCAACGGCAAGACCATCAGTAATCCTGATGCAACCCTGTTTAAAACCATTGGAACCACAGGTATTGTTCAAAAACTTGGAATTACAGGCGTTGAAGGGCACAGTGTTGCAGTAGCACCATTTGCAGCTACCAACAATGGTGTTATTGAAAACTGTTTTAACACTATAAATGTTACCGGTAACTGTGGCGGTATCGTTGATTATAACTTGGGTACGATACGATATTGCTACAATACCGGATCGATCAGCGGAACCTGGGCCGGCGGCATAGCAGAGAGAAACCGCGGCAGCATATTAAACTGCTATAACGCAGGATCTGTTACCGGAACCAACTGGTCGGGCGGAATTGCCGGATGGAGTGAAGCTACAACGGCAGTTGTGCAATATAGCTACAATATTGGGGATTTATCGGCCAGCCGCGCCGACCGCACCGGCAGCATTATTGGGCGAATCAACAGTGGTACGGCACTTGACTGTTATTACAACAGCTCTAATGCTGCCACGATGCAGGGCAGTGTAGGAGTAAATGTCAGTTCTAAAACGGATGCAGAGATGCAGACAGCAGATTTCGTTGCCCTGCTTAATGGAGAACAGGAAACAGCTCCCTGGGTGCAGGACACTACTGCTATAAACGGAGGTTTTCCCATCTTTACCTGGCAGGCTTCGGGAGGCTCGGGTGGAGGCGGCGATGATCCTTCTGACCCGGAAGATCCAACCTGGCCGGACGGAGCAGCGATCACACCCAGTGATATTACAATTAGTGGTTTCACTGTAAGTTATCCTGCGGCAGAGGACAATGTTGGAGTAACCAGATATAAAATTGAGGTAAGCTCTGGTATCGATATCCTGAAATCCGGATATGCCGTAGGCCTTACGAAAGCGTTTACAGGTCTTGACGATAACACCACCTATACATGTACAGTGATGGCAGAGGATGCAGCTGGAAATCAATCTTCTGCCCTGACTACTGATATCAAGACCCTTTTTAACGATGTAGATGCGCCGAGTTGGTCTTCGGGAGTAAAAATTCTGGTCAGTGATATCACGAAAACTGGATTTACTGTATGTTATCCTGCTGCATCTGATAATGTAGGTGTTGTAAAATATAACGTCACGTTAAAGATAGGCAGTGATGTCGTATCCAGTGTATCAATAACCGATTTAAGCAAAGTGTTTACGGAGCTTGTTGAAGCAACTGAATACACAGTGTCGGTAGATGCGGAAGATGCTGACGGTAATAAATCGGCAGCATTGAGCACCAATGTCAGTACTCTGCAGGGTATTCCTACCTGGGGGGCGGACGCCAAGCTGACCATCAGCAATGTTATGGCCACCGATGTTACCATCAATTGGCCTTACAGTAATACACCGAAAAACGTTGAAGGTTATGTGCTTTATGTAAATGGTTCAGAAACAGAACGATTCCTTTCCAGCGATTATTATTGCGAGTTGGGAGGCCTGCTCAGCAGCACCAGGTACCTGTTCGAATTAAAACCGTACAATGAGCAGGGTGAATTCGGTGAGGCCATTTCTGCTACAGCAGTAACCGATGGCGCAGCTATATTAAGTTTTACAACCACATTCGCCAAGGAAGAAACTGCCGGAGAAGAATACTATAAGAACTATGTTTTAAAATATCCGGTGGATTTAGAGAACTTCATAATGGGGTGGAATTTCTCCAACGGGATTGACAAATCCCTGGAGGCAAATCTGGCCGGGATCAGGATCTATGAGAAAGACACGGGAACGGAAATTGTTCTGGACAAAGGAACTGCCCCCTATGAATCTGATACCGAGGGTGCGCTGCTGGCAGGAGATTTCAGATACACCAAAAGTGGCGGCGGTGATCAGGGTACAGGAACTGAAACCAAGACTCGTCTTTTAATATTTGAACCATCAGAAGCTACCTTGGCACAGTTCACGCTTGGGAAAGAGTATGTTCTTGAAATGCAGCCTGATTTTATCAGCAACAACGGTGAAAACACCTTGAGCAAAATAACCACATTTACTTTCTACATTGCGCCGGAGGATAATGAGGCGCCGACATGGCCTGATGGAGCTGAACTTGCTGCAGTCAAAACCGGGCCGGAAAGCATAGTGGTCAATTGGCCGGATGCAACGGATAACCTGATTTTAAAAGAATATCAACTGACAGTCAACGGAACCGAAGCAACCGTAATAGATGCGGAAGCTGCAACGACCTGCAAGCTTACGGGACTGACTCCTGATACAGTTTATGATATCAGCGTGGTGGCCGTGGATGCGAAAAATAACAAGAGCGTTGCGCTGGAGATAAGCACCCGTACACTTCTGGAAGACAAGATTGTGCCTACCTGGCCTGATGGCAGCAGTCTTACTGTTAAAAACATTGCTACAGACAACGCGGATCTGTTATGGACGGCAGCCGATGATAATGTCGAGGTAACAGGCTATAAAGTTTATAATGGCGATGTTTTGCTTGCAGATACAAATGCACTACAGTTGCATATCACCGGTCTGATTCCTGCAACTACTTATGTTTTCAGGATCGAGGCTGTCGATGTTTATGGGAACATCAGCTCAACCGGGCCGGTAAGAGTCATCAGTACTCTTGAAGGACTTGCTGATACCGAGGCACCCCAATGGAATGGAGGCGGAGGCCACTCCTACAGCCTCACTTTTGATTATAGCATGACCTATGTAACACTGCAGTGGCCATGGGCGACCGACAATGTAGCAGTAAGGGAGTACCAGGTCAACCTGGAAGGCGAACTGATTGCGACTGTAAGCAACATTGCCAATTCGTATTCCGGGACGCTTCCTTTGGACGGCAGTTATCACAATTATGAAGTTTACGCCATAGATGCAGCCGGCAACATTTCGGCGCAACCGCAGAGCTTCAGCGTTCTGGCCGGACAGCTTCCCGATGATCTGATCGCACCATATTGGCCGGCAGGAAATGAAATAATTATTTCCGATTTTACAGACAAAACGGCTGTGTTTAGTTGGTCAGCGGCAATGGACAACAAGGAAGTTGTTGCATATTTGCTCAAGCGAGGGCAACTCTGGGTTGTGTGGCTGAGCAACAATGAGAATTATCCAGGATATATGAGCTTTGAAGACCGAAAGATCTGGTATGACCTGGATAAGCTGTACCCCCTTGGCCTGACCTACAACCATCCGAGAGCACTTATAAATTTAGTTGAGGGAGAACCATTTTCGTGTTCCCTTAAAGCATTTGATGCCTTAGGCAACTCCAGCATCGGCGGACCAAATATAACCTTCTATCCCGGCACCAATCCGACAGCCGGATCGGGTATCGCATTTGCTCTCAGCAACGTTGAAAACAGCCGGGGAACATTAAGCAGCCTGACCGGTGCTATGAATCTGGTGGATAATCCTACTGATCCGGAACTGACAAGTTTTGTTTTCGATTTTGACTGCCAACTGCCGGCAGATTATGCTGACGGCATTACACTGTATAACAAAACAGCTAATGAACTGGTTACACTGGCGCCGGAAAACTTTGTTTATGCAGAGGATGGCGAAACATCAAAGCTGACAATCAATACCGGTATTTTGAATGCCGAAGCGACTTATGTAATCAAGTTCTCCAAAGACTATTCATCTTCAACTGGGGCAGCAATCGGATTTGACCTGGCCTGGGAATTTACAACTGCAGCAGCGGACAAAGAAATTCCCACCTGGAGAACTGGGGCAGAAATGGGCGTTGCTTTCAATGTATCTCCTGTTGCTGCTGATTTGACCTGGCCTGAAGCGGTTGACAATCAGCAGGTAACGAAATACAAAGTGATTAAGGGTGACGAGGTTCTGGCAGTATTGCCGGGCGATACAAGAGAATACCTGGCAGAAGACTTAAGCGTTGCAACTGAATATACCTTTAAGGTACAGGCCGGGGATTACCTGGGCAATTGGAGCTCTTTGCTGGAAAAGACGGTGACTACACCTGCAGCAGACAATACGCCTCCGGGATGGGGAACGGCTGCACTTACATTTACCGATGTACACTCGGATAATGTGACTCTCAATTGGGACCCTGCTTCCGGAGATTATGCGGTGAAGGAATATTTAATTTACAAGAACGAAGACAGCGATCCTTTGACCGTCCTGAACAGCGATATTTTGACCTGGCTTGCTGGAGGCCTGACGGGAGAAACAAGTTACACATTCAAAGTATATGCCAGAGACTATTCGGGTAATTTATCTGCAGCCCTAAACAATAATGTGACAACGGCGGTTGATGATGTAAAACCGACCTGGCCGGCCAATGCATTTTTAAATGCTAAAGACTTAAAGAGTGATGGCTTCACCCTTTACTGGCAGGCGGCTCTGGATAACGTCAAAATAGGTAAATACAATATTTATCAGGATGGTTCATTGTTAGGTGAAACAGCAAGCGGAGACATTACTGAATATGAGATCACTGGTCTGGAAGCAACTACCAAGTATACTTTTATGGTAGAAGCTGTTGATACGAACGGTAACATAACTGCTGAAAAACTAATCTTTGAACAATCCACTACCGTGTCAGGGCCCACAGAGGGAGCAGGTATTGAGTTCACAATGATTGATCCGGCAAATGAAAATGTCGGCACCAGCGGAAACGTGATGATCAACCGCGTTACAGAGCCATTGTTAGATACTGATGTTTGCTTTGCATTTAATTTTGCCAAGGATTTGGCTGATGACACCTGGCTGAACAATATCGAATTAATTAAAAATGAGGATGCAGAAAATCCTATCGAATTAGAAGCAGAGTATTTTACTTACAGTTTCACAGATGAAACCGCTGAACTGAAAATAGAAATCCCACAGGAGCTAGTTGATATGGGAGCGAGCTATCAACTGATACTGAAGGCTTCCTTAGCAGCTAAAGATGAAAGTACACTGGACAAAGATTTTATCTGGCAGTTTAACGTAGCAGAAGGGCTATACGGAATTAAAGACATCGCTGTAGGAATGAACAATTACAGTGCCTTTTATACAGCGGCTGACAGGTTCTATCTGATGCTGAAAACAGATGGAACCGTTTGGACCTGGGGGAACAATCTCTACGGTCACCTGGGTGATGGCACCTTCCAGAACTCTGCTGTACCTGTGCAGGCATTGAACCTGCAGAATATCGTCAAAGTTATTGCCGGCGAAAATAGTGCCTTTGCCATCGATGCTGACGGAGGCGTATGGGCCTGGGGCTCCAATGAGTATGGTCAGTTGGGTCAGGGCATTCTGCCATCAGGCACATCCGGCAGAACCTTACCAGAAAATGCATACCCGCGGAAAATTACCGGACTGCCCCCGATTGTTAAGTTAGCCTATGGTTTTAATCGTGTCATCGCCTTGGATGTTAACGGCGATGTATGGACCTGGGGCTTCCGGACCAGTGTGCGGGCGCCATATTACGGTGTTTTAAGCACCGGTACCCCGGCCAAAGTTCCAAGCCTGAGCAATATCACGGATGTAGCTATAGGCTGGCAAGATTCAATGGCGGTAACCGCGGATGGAAAAGCCTTATACTGGTCAGGGATAGAAGATTCTCCGGCGGAGGTTGCAGGCCTGACTGATGTAAAAGCCGTTGCCTGCCTTGAAACAAATTATGTGAAACATCATCTGGTCATGAAGAAGGACGGCACCGTTTGGTATTGGGGTCAGGGCACAATCGTTACTGTATTGGATCCAAACAATTTCCAAAACAATCAGTTAGTTGTTGATCTCATCCAGGTAAAGAGCTCTGAACCAATCAAGGAAATATTTTCGAACAGCCTTAGCGTTATGACCAATGATCGCTCCATTCGGAATATAGACATTGACTTTGCTGTAAAAAGCGCAGTTGTTGGCTCAGTTCTCGCCAATCTGACGGATATTTCCAAGCTGGCTGTTTACACTCCCCCATCCCATACCGTATTAAGTGCCCTGGATCCTCCCGGCGGTCTGGCATTGAAGCTCGACGGGACTTTGTTGCAGTTTATTGACAATACAGTAACACCCATCAAGCTTGGCATGGAGACTGTGGAACCACCGGTATGGCCGGACGAAAGTGCAATCACTGTCAGCAATCTGGCTGAAAAAGGCCTGACTATTAGCTGGAACAGTTGCGGAGAGGATGTTGCAGCCTATGCCTTGTATCAGGACGGTTCACTGGTTAAAACTCTTCCCGGTAGTAATTTATCGCACAGTATAACCGGACTTGCCAAGGACACAGCATACACCTTCAAGGTGGAGGCGCGATTGGCTGGCAGCAGTTTTACGACCAATGGTCCTTCAAAATCGGTGACATTGACCGAATGGAACCCAACTATGCAGGGAACAGGCAAGCTAGCGGCAGGAACCGGACATACTCTAATGATAGACGCTGACGGAAATGTATGGGCATGGGGTAGCAACGAATACGGCCAACTGGGTATCGGCAGCTATGAAGACCAGATTACGCCCAATAAAATCGACGGTTTAAATGACATTATAGCGGTAGCTGCCGGAGACAACCATAGCATAGCCCTTGATGGTGATGGCAATGTCTGGACCTGGGGCAAGAACAATGTTTATCAACTGGGTCTTGGAACAGTTGAAAACAGCAGTGTACCAATAAAATTAACAACTATAAACGGTGTAAATGGAATCTCGGCTGCTGGCAATTACAATCTGGCAGTCAAGACTGACGGAACACTTTGGAGCTGGGGTGAAGCCTGTAATGCCAATCTAAATTATGCTATTTCAGGTATTGACGGACAAACACCGGGCCGGATGAAATACGGAACAGTCAGCCCGGCTATAAACTACTACTACGAAAATATTAAAAGCGCTGCCGCCAGCCGGAACTTCTATGCGGTACTTTTTGCAGACGGCACCATTTCCCGTTCCGGTTCATTTATCGATAATGTGGGGGCCGGAACATACTGGACCATGCTGTATAATCCTGGTTTGATGGGGGTTCAGGCAATCAGTGCCGGCAATGACTTCCTGATGGCCTTATTAGAGGATGGAACTGTTGCTGTTTTAGGCGACAATTCCCAGGGACAATCCGGCAGCGGGTCCAGAACAAATCCAACACCAGCCGCTCCTGCAGCATATAAAATGGTTGCGGGGTTAGATGAAGTTGTTGCTATAAGCGCCGGTGGGGCTCATGGGTTAGCACTTAGAGCAGATGGGTCAGCCTGGGGTTGGGGTCAAAATGATAATGGCCAAATCGGCAATGGCAATACGATTACTCAACTGGTACCTGCAGCAACAGCCAGAGTCAGTGGAATCAGCGCCATAGATGCAGGGAATTTGTATAGTGTCGTTTTGAAAAATGATGTGTCTGCAAACATTGAAGCATATGCTTTCGGAGACAATGACCAGGGGCAGCTTGGCACCGGCAACACTGTTGCAAGTACAGTGGCAAAGAGAATTATATTCCCGGGCTTTGTAGACACGGCAGAACCCATATTCCCTGACTGGTTTGCAATCAATGTAACCTGGTCCGATAACCAGGCAGTTTTGCGTTGGAGTGATGCAGAGGACGACGTAGGTGTTACTGCCTACGAAATTTGGCAGAACAGCGTCAAGATCAATGAGGTTACGGGCGACAAACTGTCATATACAGCTGCCGATCTGGTTTCCGGTCAGAATTATGAATTTGGCATTAAAGCCAGAGATGCAGCCGGTAACTTAAGCGTTTTAAGCAAGACGGTAAATAACAGTGACGTTACGGCTCCAGAATGGATAGACGCAACTTTGACTGCGTCCAACATTACCAAGTCAAGCCTTACCTTAACCTGGAGCGGAGCTGCTGATAATGTCGGAGTTACAACCTATAACGTATACAGCGGGACAACGTTACTGAAAGCCGTAACCACAACTACCTGTAATTTAACCGGACTTTCATCCGGAACCACATATACTTTTAAAGTTGAAGCGGGAGATAAGGCCGGTAACTTAAGCACAACCGGACCAAGTACTACAGCAAATACATTAACTTCTACCAGCGGTGGTGGAAGCGGTACTCCGGGTGATGGAAGCGGTTCAGGAACTGGATCCGAAGGTGATTTAACCGTCAGTTTCATAGATGTCAAACTGAGCCCGACAGACACCGTTTTACATTTAGACTTCAGTAATGGTATGGATGAAAATCTTGATGCCAGTTTGGCACTGATAAGTGTTTACGAAAAATCAACAAAGAAGGAAGTGAAATATTCAGAATATAAGTATATTAAATCGGGCAGCACAGATACTGGTAATAAAATAAGACGCATTGAATTATATTTTGATAATCTTAAAGCAGGTACAACATATGTTATTAAACTGGGCAAGGATATGATGGCAAATAACGGTGGAACACTAGGAATTGATACGTGTTTTGAATTCACTACCACCGGAAGTGCTTCTTCCAGCGGAGCAACTACTGGCATTGACAGTCAGGGAGGTACTGTTACGGGCAGCGGCATGATCTTAACAATACCGGCGCTGGCCCTGGCCAATTCTGCTCAAATCACTCTGGAAACCGCCGGCGATATTTCAGGCATGCCCCTTAACGAAAATAGCTTGCTGATCGGCAGCGTGGTAACTGTTACTTCTGATAAAGATACTGATTTCCTGGAACCAGTTGTGATGATGATGGAATTCGACAAGAGTAAGGTAGACCTGGATAAATATGACCTCGGATTGTATCGTTTTGACGAAGAGACCGGTAAATGGATAGAGCTTGATAATCTGGTGATCGACCTGAACGGAGAAACAATAAGCGGGGAGACAACCCAACTGGGCAATTATGCCGTGATCGCCACGCCAAAAGTAACTGATGACCTGCCGGCAACACCGGTGCCGGAGCCCGCAGTGCAATTAAGCGATATACAAAACCACTGGGCGAAGGAGAACATTGAACAACTGGTCGCCATGGGTGCCATCAGCGGTTATCCCGACGGAACCTTTGCACCGGATAAAGGCATCAGCCGGGCAGAATTCGCCGTTGTACTGGTCAAGGCATTTAAGCTGGAGGCCCTGGAAGGGAAAATATTTGCTGATACGAACGAGCACTGGGCACAAGATTCCATATCTGCTGCCTATGCCAATGGAATAATCAGCGGATATGATGACAGCACCTTTGGACCTGACGACATAATCACCCGCGAACAGATGGCCGTGATGATCGTCAAGGCGGCTAAACTGACGACAGGCACTGCAAAAGTTGATTTCGCTGATGCCGGGATGATATCTTCCTGGGCTGCGGAAGCAATAGCTGCAGCATATAACAATCAATTGATCAGCGGTTATCCGGATAATACTTTCCGGCCTGACCAGGGAGCCAGCCGGGCTGAAGCGGTGACCGCAATACTAAGTGCGCTGAAAATAGCTCAACAATAATGATCCTTGGATGACGTTGCAAAAACGGATACGGTGTTCATTATTGTAACAAAGCGTATAGACAATAATAATTTAGACTTGTAAGAGTTGCATTGACTAAAGCAGGTTTCAGAAATGAAACCTGCTTTTTTTTATTGACCGGGAAAAGCGACCAGTAACCGCAATTTGTTATCTGGCACATTTATTGCCTAATAAATCATCAGTAACCTGTTTGATTTTTCCCAGGGAGCAATGCCAGGGCATAACAGGCACTACATTTCATATTTTGGTTTAACAAAGGAGGATGAATTTATGGGTGATGTCTATATGATTGGTTCCTATTCAACCAGAATTGGCAAATGGACGGATAGAAGCCATAAAGAATTATCCAGAATGGCCTTTTTGGGCGTTCTGGAAGACGCCGGCATCAAAGCCGATGATATTGAGTTTCTCTGGTTTTCCAACTGCGGCTGGGGCATCCAGGTTCCTCCTACCGAAGGCGATCCAGGCGTACAGGGACAAATGAACGTCAGGGGTCAAGTAGCTTTTGCTCCGATGGTCAATGAGGGATTGTTTCCCAAAAGGGTCCCTTGTATCAATGTGGAGGGGGCATGTGCCAGCGGCTCGCTGGCGTTTCACGGTGCCTATAAAGACATTTTAAGCGGCAGCTGTCAGGTATCGCTGGCTTTGGGTGTGGAAAAAACCATTTATCCAAAGCACCCGGCCATGGTCATCCAGTCTTTTACCGGGGGAGTTGATGTCTCCGAACTGCATAATCTGATCAGTCAGTATCAGGCAATTGGGAAAGAATGCGGCAAAGAATGGAGTGACAGCATAAGTCATACCATTTTTATGGATACGTATGCTACGCAGGCAGCCTGGCATATGTGGAAATATGGTACCACCCGGCAACAAATAGCGATGGCGGCCTCCAAGAATCATTTCCACGGTTCCTTAAATCCTCTGGCGCAATACCAATTCGAAGTCCCGGTAGAACAAGTATTGGCCGATCGCGAAGTCAGCTGGCCACTGACCCGTTCCATGTGTACCCCGATGGGTGACGGAGCAGCTGCAGCCATTCTTTGTTCCGGTGAATACCTGAAAGGACTGCCGGCCAGTGTACAAAATCGGGCTGTAAAAGTTCTGGCTTCAATAATCTCGGGCGGACATGAAAGAGACATTGCCCAGCCGTCCTTAAGTCACTGGGGGGCACAGAAAGCCTATAAATTAGCCGGGATCGGCCCGAAAGACATAGACCTGGCAGAAGTTCATGATGCGACAGCCTTCTGTGAAATATACCAGGCAGAGATGCTGGGATTCTGTCCGGTGGGAGAAGGCGGCAGATTTGTTGAATCAGGGACCACCAGGTTTGACGGGAAAATGCCCATCAACACCTCAGGCGGCCTGGAATCCAAGGGACATCCCATCGGTGCTACCGGACTTTCCATGATCAACGAGATTGCCATCCAGCTGCGAGGGGAAGCCGGCGCCCGGCAGGTGAAAAACGCCGGGATCGGTCTGGTGGAAAACGGTGGGGGAGTCGTGTCAGTGGAGGAATTCTGCTGCGGCATCACGATCCTGCAGAAGCCGGACCGGTAAACAAAGCGATGTAGTGGCCGGCTGAACTGCCGCAGGAAAGGAGGGGCACATACATGATACTGCCGCTTGAGGGGATCACGGTACTGGATTTAACCAGGCTTTTGCCCGGGCCCTTCGCTGCACAGGTCCTGGCTGATTTTGGCGCCGAGGTCATCAAAATCGAAGATCCATGCGGGGGTGATTTCCTCCGCACGGTTCCGCCTTACTTAAACGATCAGAGCGTCTTTTTTCACAGTGTAAACCGCGGCAAAAAGAGCATTTCCCTTAACCTGAAAAGTGAAGAGGGACGGGAAATATTTAAAAAGTTAACCGTAAGAGCAGATGTCATACTGGAAGGATTCAGGCCAGGAGTCATGGATAAGTTGGGCCTGGGCTATGATATGCTCAAAGCAATAAACCAGCGGCTGATCTGCTGCTCCATAAGCGGATACGGAAACAGCGGCCCCTACCGGGACAAAGCTGGGCATGACCTGAACTATATGAGTTACGCCGGGTTAACTGCCCTTACCGGATGCCCGGGGCAAAAACCGGTGATCCCGGGGGTCCAGATCGCTGATATCGGCGGCGGCAGCCTGTGGGCGGTCATGGCTGTCCTCCTGGCTTTACAGGCCCGGGCTATAAACGGCTGCGGCCAATACTGTGATATTGCCATGCTGGACGGCGTATTTGCCTGGTCGTTCTTTTTCCTGGCCGGCCATGAACTGGGCGGAGAAACATTCGGACGGGGCAGTGAGATCTTAAACGGCGGCTATGCCTGTTACAATATCTATACCACCGGGGACAATAAATATGTCAGCCTCGGCGCGATCGAACCAAAATTCTGGTCGGGTTTTTGTTTCAGGCTGGGGAAGCAGGAATTCATCGAACAACAGTACCAGAAGGAAGCGCAAGAATCGATTATGCAGGAACTGGAGGCGATCTTCAAAACCAGGACCAGGGATGAATGGGTGGAACATTTCGCTGATCTGGATGTCTGCTTTTCACCGGTGCTGGATTTCAGCGAAACGCTGCAAAACGGACAAATTAAGCAGCGGGAAATGCTGGCCAAGGCCGATATAGTAGACCGCACGATAAACATTATCCGGAACCCCATTAAGATGTCGGCGACTCCTGCCCGTGTCTGCCGGGATGTCCCCCTTATCGGAGCCGATACCGACAGGATATTAAAGGGATTGGGTTACACAGAGGAATATATCCGGTACCTGCGGGATAAAAATGTTATATAAGATTTGGCCAGGTCCCAGGAAAAACACTTGCTGCGTTCCGTTCTGATCAGGACAGAGCAAAAGGAAAAAGGGGATAGCAACATAAGGAGGCCGGGAAATCATGTTTCAGACCAGTCACTTGATCGCCGAACTCAACTCCTACCGGGAAGAATTTGAACGAACCAATACCGCCTCGGCTGACCTGGACAGTATTGTCGGCGACAGCCAGAAGCTGTTTAAGGAAATGGTGTTAAGGATCGCCGGCTCTCCTTCGACCGTATTGATAACGGGGGAAAGCGGCACTGGTAAAGAACTTTACGCCCAGGCTGTTCATTATTACAGTGACCGGTCCAATTTTCCCTTTGTTAAAGTTAATTGCGCCGCCATCCCGGAAAATTTACTGGAAAGCGAGCTGTTCGGCTATGCAGACGGCGCCTTTACCGGCGCCAGAAAAGGCGGCAAAATGGGGAAATTTGAACTGGCCGATAAAGGCACCATTTTCCTGGATGAAGTCGGTGATATGCCCCGGGCGATGCAGGCCAAATTACTGCGGGTCCTGCAGGAGAGAGAATTTGAACGGATCGGCGATACCAAACCGACCCGGGTCAATGTCAGGATCATTTCCGCCACCAACACCAACCTGCCAGCCAAAGTCGATGCCGGGAAGTTCCGCCACGACCTGTTCTACCGTTTAAATGTGGTGCATTTTCATATCCCGCCGCTTAAGGAACGAAAACAAGACATCGTACCGATCGCTGAACACATCATCAAAAAGCTCAATCCCAAACTGAAACAAAATGTGATCGGGATATCATCCGCGTCCAAAGAACTTCTTTTAAATTACGATTGGCCCGGCAATGTGCGGGAATTGGGCAACGTTCTGGAAACCGCCATGAACTTCTGTCAGAGCTCCTATATCATGCCCCATGATCTGCCCCTGTTCTTTCATCAGCAAGTCAGCCAGCTGCACGAAAGTCAGCTTAACCTGCAGGCGGCGCTCGATAGAATTGAAAAACAAACCATTATTCAGGCGCTGAATGCTGCCGGCAACAATCGCGGGCAGGCATCTTCCCATTTAGGCATTTCCCGGACCACGCTCTACCGGTTGATGAAAAAACATGGCCTTCTCGATGGCTGAAGAATTCTATTCTAATGATGGCGCAATTGATTGCTTATGAATTGCTTTTGCCTTCTGAGGGGTTATAAAAAAAGCTGTTTAAAAGAAAAAAAGATAAGAATCTTAAGGAAAATGAGATTCTTATCTTTTTTTACATATATACAATACCACAAAACAAGGCTGAATACAAGTCTTGAATTGCCTGAAAAAAAGGGAGTATATAGTATTAGGAGGTGATCGTATGGACGGCGAATTTGGCTTGAAACCGGCAGAAATACAAAAGATCATCACAGCACAGGATTTACGGGAATGCAATAAGCTGACTGCACGTTTTGGCCTTTCACTTAATGAAACACAGATTCAGGAATTGGTAACAGCGCGTTTTGAAGCATTACAGTATACTGGGCGCATTGAATTCGGCGAAGGTATACTAAGAAAGCTGATCCTGGCTTTTTGCGATTCCTCATACATCATGCAGGAAGATTATTGCGACACCATTCTGAAGCTGCAGGAAGCTTTTTACTACTTTAAAAACGAATCAGGGAACCATTTTTCCGACGATGAACTGATAGAATTTATGAAAACAGTCTTTGACGGCAGAGCCCAAGGTTCTGTTGATTTTCTCGCCGGAACATCCCTGGAGGAGTTATGCCGTTTTGTCCGCAGCGGATGGTCACCGAATGATGCAGGCTCGCAGGGGATGTTGTTTTAATGGGAAGCGGGGAGAATAATGAACTGGTCCTGTTGTCTGAAGGAATACCTTGCGCCGAAGAGCTTTCCGAAGACGAAGAAATGATAATACAAGTCAAGCTGTGGCAGTTACTTGCCGTGCGTACACAGCGGTATACAATGGGTGACCACAGCTCCATCCGGATAGAAACTGCCAGAGAACTGCTGCGATCTATTTGCTTCTGCATCAATCTGTATCTGAAGGAAACCGGGGAGCCGGTATCATATTTGCTGAACGCTGATTTCAATGAATTGTTTGGCCTGGCGCTGCAAAGCATCGAGAAGAAGATTGAGACAGGCAAGCGTCTGTATCAGGCTGCATGCCTGACAGCTCCGGAGGTTGAAAACACTTCATACCGGGATACTCTACGGGGAATGAAGAAGTTCTGGAAATGTTATGATTTTTACTTTTTCGCCCACCTGATCCCATGCGATATTGATTACCAACTGTCAAATCCGGTTCCGGACAGTCTGTTGGGAATCGAATACTTTAATGACTACCTTCGCCGCATTATAATTGAAAACAACTTGTTGAGGCGGTTTGAAACAGGGACAGTAATCCGGCTTCTTTGCAGCTATTGCACTGATTATGAAGGATTATTGATCAATCTTTATGAACCGGTGGCAACAAACGCAATAGGACTCGCAATGATAGGCGGAGATGTGTATAAGCTCGATATCAGAGAAAATGACAGGTCGCAGATAGCGGCGAAATTGATACCGCTGTCAGAAGACAAAGCGCTGGCTTCTCTGCGGACTGCCGTTGCCTGCCTGTGCGGAGATTGGGGAATCGGCGGCAGTGCTGCCGCCGATTATCTGCAAAAAACATCAGAGAGTTTGTATCCGCGCATAAAAACTGCAATGAATCATAGCGGACTGGGAGGCATATTCTTAAGTCTGCCGGGCACATCATAAAAAACAAATCCTTAATTGCTATCCAAGCAATACTGATATTAAATAAAAATTTATACCGGCTAAAATTGTATTTACCTTAATGGAATAAGTAACAGAATATGGTATAGTTATGCTTATAAAAAATATTTTTGGGCTGTGACTATTTTAAATGAGAGGAGTTGGGGGGATATGGCTGAAAAGTATTTCAGCAGGCGCAATATCGATTTTTTATTAAATGAGGTCTTCGAGGTCAATTCACTTACCCGGTTTCCATACTACGCGGATCATAATGATCTAACTTTTAAGATGACTTTGGATACTGCCCAGAAGATTGCTGACAATATGATGTATCCGGTATTTAAGGAAATGGACCGACAGGCGCCCGTGTGGGAGGATGGAAAAGTAAAAGTGCATCCGGCTGTTAAGGAATTCATGAAGGAACAAGGGAAGGGCGGCTGGATAAATGTTGACAAGCCCTATGAAGTTGGCGGACAGCAGCTGCCGTCGATCATCAAACTGATGGCAGGATTGATTTTCTCTGCTGCCAACTATTCTCTTTCAGTCTATACTGCGTTAACCATGGGGGCGGCCAATCTCATCTTTACCTTTGGTACACAGGAAATGAAAGATCAATACCTGCCCGGAATGTACAGCGGGGAATGGCAAGGCACCATGGCTTTGACGGAACCGGATGTCGGCAGTTCACTGGGGGATCTTACTACTCAGGCGGAAGATACCGGCAAGGGCTATTATTTGATAAAAGGGAAAAAGATTTTTATTTCTGCCGGTAACAGTGATGCGGTCGATAATGTTATACATATGATGCTGGCGCGTATTAAAGGCGCACCGGCTGGCGTAAAAGGTATCTCCCTGTTTATAGTTCCTGAAAATCGTTACCGTGAGGACGGAGGCCTGGAATATAATGACGTTGCCTGCGGCGGAATTGAACATAAAATGGGATACCGCGGATCCCCGATCTGCCAGTTGTCCATGGGCGAAGAAGGTGACTGCCGCGGTTGGCTGATAGGCGAAGCAGGTAAGGGTCTTGCTCATATGTTCACGATGATGAATGAGGAGCGTTTGAATGTGGGCATGGGGGCGACGGGAAAAGTGACCGCTGCTTATTATGCTTCCCTGGAATATGCCAGGCAGCGTCTGCAGGGGCGGCGATTAATGGAAAAAGATCCGAATACACGGATGGTTCCTATAATCGAACACCCGGATATTAAACGTTTGCTGCTCTTCCAGCGGGCCGTTGCCGAAGGTTCATTATCACTGCTGGCTCAGTTGTTCATGTATGACGAACTGGCCAAATTCGGAGATGAAAAGGAAAAATACGAACTGCTGCTGGATTTCCTGGTTCCCATTGCGAAAACCTACCCATCGGAAATGGGGATTTTGACATGCAGCGCAGCCATTCAGATACTGGGCGGTTACGGCTACTGCGGCGATTTCCCCGTCGAGCAATATTACCGGGATATTCGTATTGATCCGATCCATGAGGGTACGACTGGTATTCAGGGAATGGATATGCTGGGCCGTAAGGTTGTTATGAAACAGGGAAAAGCTTTTAATTTATTCATTGAAGAAGTCAGTCAGACTATTGATCAGGCCTTAATTTATGATGAACTGTCAGGAATGGCCAAACAGCTGCAGGAAAACCTTGAACGTCTTAAAGTTGTGGCAGGAAGCTTGCTTGAATGGGCTATGCAGGGCAAGACGGAAGAATTCATGGCTGACAGTGTGTTGTTTCTGGAGTTCATAGGAATCATCGCCATTGCCTGGCAATGGCTGAAACAGGCAGTAGTTTGCTGCGATAAGCTGAAAAATATGCCTGCCGACAGCAATATAAATTTCTATATGGGCAAGATCTATACCGCCCGCTATTTCTTTGAGTATGAGCTGTCAAAAACAGTCAGCCTGGCAGTCAGGCTGACCTCAAAGTACAAGTTAACAGCGGAAATGCCAGCCAGCTGTTTTGAGGAATAAAAACGTTCAGAACTGCTGCCAGGAATTGAAATTTTACTGCCCGCCTGACAACTGGGCTGGATATTTATAACATTACCAGCGCAGCTGTAGACGGGCTGATTTCCTTAACAACCGAGAGATAAAGCCTTTCAACGCAGCTTGAGTTTGCGCTCCGTAAAGTAGCAGAAGATGAAGAGCCCAACCCGGCTAAAATTGATTGGAATTGCTGATTGCAGCCCCTGGCCAGCAAGATGATCCATGCACCAGGGGCTGTGCTGCTTCTACTTATAGACCAGATTGATCCGGGGCGCCTGGCTGAGAAAAGAAGTGCCTTTCCGGAATACTGTTTCCTTGATTTGACTCGAGATATTTGGGATCAGATCGGAATAAAAGCCAATTTCCAAAGGCAGATCTTCTTCCGCAAGTCCAATGGCATATACGGTATAGGCATATCTGGGAATGATTTCTATGGAGTCTTTCGCGAGAACGGTGTCATCTCCTCCGGCTGTTCGCAATTGCAGGGTGTAGCATCCTGGGGCGATAACTTCATATTCTGTTACCTGTGTGTATCCCACATTGCTGAATAGTGTGTCCCCGCATTCAATGGCCAGATCCAGATCATGTGCAGCAGGGGACAGGTTGGCGAACCGAATCAGGGCATCGTCGTTATCCCGGGGAGCGACATTCAAAAATATGGACTGGAGACTGATGTCCGGCAGTGTACCTATGATGGCGGCAGTAATTGCTTCGCTGGCAGGAATGTTCAGTTTGGTGTCAAGCAGCGGATCGGTATCTTCCCCGGCAAAGAACAGCTGGATATGCATATCCTCCGGCCCTGTCACCAGATACTCGCTGAGTTGATTATAGGCCAGATCTTTTGCCACCAGATTACCATCGGTAAAAATGTCGACAGCACCAGTCCCGGGAGAAGCATGCAGGAATCTGATAAAGGAATTAATGGTTGGCATTATTCATCACGCCTTAACAGATATTTTGATACAGTATATTAATGATTGATACAAAAGATTCGATAAAATCCAAGCAGAAGAGTTAAATAATCCATTGAATGATGGCTCATGGTTAAAGAATTGTTTTACAATGAGTCGAAGAATCGCAGAGGGTTTGCGAAGGGGACAAAATTGAGGCCCCCCAGTCGATGGAACTTTTGAATCGGCACAGTAATGCAGCCAGAATCGCAAATAAAGCCCACGTGTTGTAACTTTTCGCGTGCCGGAATAAAAACGACGACGATTTTATAAAAATGTAAAGGGACCTGATACCTGAAATGCAGTTCGGTCATCATGACATGGGGTGCATGGTTTTATACCGGATAATAGCTATAAGGAGGTAGGAAGAGTGTCGAAAAATTCTATAGTGAAGAAGACATTTTTGTGGATCATTGCTGTGGTGCTTATTCTGGCCCTGTCGATCGGGGTGATGTTCCGCAATGAGATCAAAACCATGATGAGCCTGGAGAAAGTTGATAATTATCCGCTTTATACCATGGAATATACCAGTGATTATGGTTTTGATGATTTCTTAAACGTTGGGGCCAGCAGTGATAACGAACTGATCGAATTTATTGCTGGCAAACTACTTAAAGGGCTCCCGGTCAAAATCGATGTAGCTGATTTGAGCTGCACAACGTTTAACGCAGCTACACCAACAGGAGATCATATTTTCGGAAGAAATTTTGATATGAATTATTCACCCGCGCTGCTGGTGCATACCAAACCGGTCAATGGTTATGAGAGCATATCCATGGTTAATTTGGCCTTCGTCGGATACGGAGAAGACTATTTGCCTGAGCAGTTTTTTAACCGCATCATGACCTTGGCCGCACCCTATGTGCCGCTGGATGGTATCAACGAAAAAGGTTTGTCAGCAGGCATACTGCTGATCACGGATCAGCCTACGAATCAAACCACCGATAAAATCGACATAACCAGTTCTACCGCTGTCCGTATGCTGTTGGATCATGCGGCTACCGTAGAGGAAGCGGTTGCTATGCTGAAAGAGTATGATATGCATGATTCCACCGACGTATGCATGCATTACCAGATCGCAGACGCAGCAGGAAATAGTGTAGTGGTGGAATATGTCAACAATGAAATGCAGGTCTTAAAACCTGAAACTACTTACCTGGCCTGTACCAATTTCTATCTGACCCCCGGAGACAAATACAATTTAGGGGAAGGACAAAAGCGTTATGAGATCGTCATGGCAGGCCTGAATGAAAACAAGGGGATCGTGACGGAAGAGAAGGGAATGGATCTCCTGCAGGCAGCAACAACCGTTAAATCACTTGACGAGAAAACCGGCATTTTGTACAACACCCAGTGGAGTGCCATTTATAATAATACGCAAAAAAATGTAGCGCTTTGCATGGGAATGGATTACATGAAAACCTATAATTTTTCAGTTGCTGATTTTGCCGCCCGCACTGGCCATGATAAATGAGCATCCTCAGTGAATGTATATGAATTTCATAATCAGGTTATAAGATTAATCAGGCTGTAAACGCACCTGCTTCAATGCTTTTGGTTACCCCAATACTTTTCACCGCAGCCGGAATAGGAGAGGAGACAGAGTGGCATTCAATAGACTGTTTGATCCTGGTGAGATCGGCCCTTTAAGGCTCAAGAACCGGATAGTGATGGCACCTATGGGCAATATCAATATGGCTGATCCTATTGGCCGTCCGTTGCCCAAGATGATCAAGTATTTTACCGAACGGGCCAGGGGAGGAACGGGGTTGCTCATTACCGGGCTGATACCGGTATCATTTGTAATCGATCCCACTGTCTCAGAGGAGAATGACACCACTTATTTTCCCCGGATAGACGGTTCCTCCCGGACCAGGCTTTCCGGCTGGCGTGATCTGACCGCGGCGGTCCACGCTTATGACGCGAAAATACCGTTCACACATCTCAATTTAAAGAAAAAGAGCCCAATTATTTAATATGCTCCCCTTGAAACAGACAGTTTAAAGATGAAAACTGTCTATTTCAGGAGGAGCATAACGTTTTCTGGGCTCTTTAACATTAATTCCTTGCTCTATTTTGGTGCGAAGTAAATATAGGTATCACAGGAACCAATTGGTATTTCAGGCATATGTTATAGCAGGGAGGTGTATCAATGGGTAATTATGATGTGTCACCGCGTCTTGTCTCTCAAATTGAGGAGATCATCGACCATGATATTTTTGTCATGGGCAAGCTGGCAGCCATCGTCGATGAAATTCGGGATCCGGTTCTTCGTGCCATCGTGACCAGTATTATTGGTGACGAAAACGGTCATGTACGTTTTTTCCGGTCGCTGCTGGTCCATGTAAAAGAAGGTTCACCCAATCATTGCTGTTACAGGTACAACCGCACCCGAAAAAAATCAAATTATGTAAAGCCTTACCGTACTTAGAATAAGAAAGGAAGTGTAATAATGTATCAATGCCAATCAAAACAACCGGATAAATGTAAATGCCCCCAATGTGCCAATTATCGAGCAATGCTGGAGGAGTCCATTCAGGACGAAATTTGTGATGCCGGATTTTACGCCCAGATAGCCAATGAAGCGTCGACTGATATTTTACGCGAACTCATTACCAGCATTGTCGGAGACGAATATGGCCATGCCCGTCTGCAGGCATCTCTTTTAGGCATCTGTCCGCCTCCCGTTTCCTGTCCACCGGATTGCCCGCCAGCCACCGGTGACTTTGAGACAGATGTAAGAACTGCGATCAGAGGTGAATTGGATGCGATCAGACGGTATGCGCAGCTGGCAGGATGTGCACCGACTCCTGAGATCCGTTATCTGCTGACCTCGATCTTGGGAGATGAGTACGCGCATACCCGGATCTGGAATGCCATGCTGTTGGGCGAAGCTCTCTGCGATAAACTTGATTGCTGATAAATACTGTTTATTAAAGTCTGACGAGAAAACAAAGCAAGTCAAGAGATATTAAATAATGCTTGGGCAACCCCCGCTATGCAATTTGTCAAGGTGGGGGTTGTCTTAGTGCTGGTTGAAAGTTGCGGCTTTAGGTCAACATTCAGTAATGATATTTTGCTTTACCGCCTATCGATAACAATTTCGGAAAATATCTTTGCAAAAGGGCGATTGCTTAATTGATTGTTACATTAAAGCATTTTATTTCAGCTTTTTTATTTTCGGCATGGCGATTATTTCTTTAACTGTAGTATCAAAAATATGGTTGGAATGAGCCGGGCGGATGATAATGGCTGAATCTGCGCCTTTTACAGTCCCGCCAATTGAAATTATATCTTCACCATAGGGGATCAAGCCGGCATCCAGAGCCATTACGGCTATTTCCACGGCCACTTTGATTCCCTGGCCGAACATCCTTAAAGTCTGGGCCATGATTTCCGCGGGGTATACGCCACCGAACTGGTTGCGGATCCCGCGGTTTACTCCAGCAAATAAATGGGTTCCGGTATATACTTGAATGCCTTTTTGTATAAGGTCGGTCCTGACAGCCGGTGACATTTCGCATTCACCCGGAGCGCTGAATCCATAATGGTGTGTAACTGCAACTATGTTTATACCGGTTATATCGTTTTTCAATAATGCTTCAACTGTGGCGCCGGTATTGCTGGCAATCACTATATGATCGATCCCGTGCTCTTGGGCTGCAGCCGCTGCGATTTTAATTGTATTATCGGTATTGATTTGACCTGCTTGTTCCCAGTACATTTTTAAAACCCCTTTATAGCTATTAAAGCCACGCATGAAATTGCGCGGCTAAAAGATTTAAGTGGCAGGGGAGACAGGGCTCGAACCTGCGACCCTCGGTTTTGGAGACCGATGCTCTTCCAATTGAGCTACTCCCCTGTATTTGCTGTAACTCAGCAAATCAAATTTTATCATAAAGTTATAGCGGGTTCAATACTTTAGTTGCCTAAATTGAAAGAACGGCCTGAGAATTGATGTAGTAATTAAAAGAACGCAGTTAATTGCATCAAATACTTATTAGAGTTATCATAATCATGTTGAAAATCCAATATTTTGTTATAAACGATAGATATAAATACAGGCGGTGAAAAATTGAAGAAGGTTTTAATTTTAATGGGGGGAGAATCGCATGAAAGGGAAGTATCTTTAAGAAGCGGCAAAGCTGTTTTTGATGCTTTGCTGGGCAGCGGCTATGAAGCTGAATGCCTGGATTTCACCCGGGAGACCATGCATAAAGTGATGGAAATAAAGCCGGATGTGGTGTTTATAGCTTTGCACGGCAAAAACGGCGAAGACGGAACGGTACAGGGTTTTCTGGAACTGCTGGGTATTCCTTATACCGGTTCAGGGGTGGCAGTCAGCGCTATTTGTATGAATAAGATCCTCAGCAAAAAATTATTTGCCTATGAAAAAATCCCGACACCCGAATATTTGATTCTGGGTAAAGAACAACAGGGCAAAGAAGAGTGGAATATTGATTTATTGATCGACAAAATCGGCCTGCCGATGGTTATTAAAGCCTGCACCCAGGGCTCCAGTATCGGTACCTATATTGTCCGGAATAAAGAAAACATAGAGAAGGCCATAAATGACGCCCTGGAGTTTGACCAGGAAATACTGATCGAAAAGTTTATTGAAGGAGTGGAAATAACGGTTTCCGTTATCGGCAATGAAAATTGCACCGTATTGCCGTTGATTGAAATAACTTCAGTAAATGAATTCTTCGATTATGAATCCAAATACACCCCGGGCATGTGCAGTCATATTATACCGGCCCGTATCGATGATATAACCCGCGCCAGGGTAGAAACGGTCGCCAAAAAAACCTATGAAGCATTTAACTGTCGGGGCTTTGCCCGGATCGATTTTATCGTGGATAAAAGCGGCAGTCCCTATGTCCTGGAGATAAATACGATACCGGGAATGACGGAAATGAGCCTGGTGCCTGATTCGGCCCGGGCCGCAGGAATGAATTTTAAGCAACTGGTCGGGCATATAATTGAACTGGCCCTGGAAAAATAAATAAGGCGGTTGCATTTTAAGTCGTGATCTTTATTTAATCAGTGCCGGGAAGATTTATCTCCAGGCACTTACGCGTTTTTCGGCAATATCGACGATGGTAAACAGGATAAAGCCCATCAGGCTTAAAACTACGATGCCGCCGTACATATCAAGATAATTTACCCGCATCCAGGCATCCATGATAAAATAGCCCATTCCGAATTCAGTACCGAAAGTTTCAGTGAAAAATAGAATCGATACAGCGGTTCCCAGGGCCAGGCGGGTGGCAGTCAGAACATCAGCCAGGGTAGCCGGGATGATGATTTCCGTGAACATATGACGTTTGCCGGCGCCCAGGGATTGCAGAGAGCGGAACATATCATGGGGGATGGCTTTTACTGCGTCCCGGGAAGTGATGATGATCTGAAATATTATGATCAATACGATCATTATCAATTTGGAGGCTTCACCTAAACCGAACAGCAGCATTATAATCGGCAGGAGTGCAATTTTAGGAATCGGATATGTAAAATAGACCAGGGGAGACAGGACTTTATCTACCCGGTCAAAATAGCCCATCAGTAACCCTGTCGGCACACCGATCATGATAGCGATGCTGATTCCGGCTATAATTCTGCCCAGACTGTACAAAAGATGTATTCCCATTTTAGCAGGGAAAATATCGATCAAGTTGATAAGGACTGATAAGGGCGGGGGAATGATCGAAATTTTTAAAAGCCAGGCCAGTGCCTGCCAGATGATAATTACCAACAGCAGACCGTAGGTTGCACCCCGCCAGAAATTATTTGAAAGCACTTATATCATCCTTTGTCCAGTATTTTTCTCAAGCGCATCGACATATCATAATATTCTTCCCTTGATCTCAGGTTATCAAATTGGAAACATGGATTGTCAAGCACTTCCAGAATTCTGCCCGGCGCCGGAGAGAAGACTACTATTTTACTGCCCAGGTATAGTGCTTCGTCTACGCTGTGGGTGATGAAAACCGTAGTCACATTATGTTCTTTCCAAATGTTTAAAAACAGTTCCTGCAATTCTTCCCGGGTAATAGCATCCAGGGCGGAAAAGGGCTCATCCATCAGCAGCAATTCCGGCTTCAGCATAAAGGCTCGGGCAATGGCCACTCTTTGCTGCTGCCCGCCGCTCAGCTCCCTGGGATATCGGTTCAGCAGTTCGGCAATGCCCAACTGCTTTAACAAATAATGTCCATACTCGTCCAGAACCTGCTGATCATTTTTGATTTTTACTCCCAGCATAGTGTTGGCATAAACGTTTTTCCAGGGCAGGAGTCCATAGTTCTGCAGTATCAAGCCGATGCGCTGAGCCCGGGGGTCGACCGGGCGACTGTTAATTCGTATGCTGCCGGCATAATCCTTGAGTATGCCGGACAAGACATATAAAAAAGTTGATTTGCCGCAGCCGGAAGGGCCGATAAAGGTATAAATATCTCCAGTGCCGATATTGATACTTACCTGGCTCAAAGCTGTTATTTCTTCATTTTCCCGATAGTATTTTACGGTTAAATCTTTGACTTCGATCACAAATTCATTACTCCAGGATATTTTGGTCGGCTATATCATTAAATTCATAATTGCCTTTAATAAGCTCTTTATCATGCATCCATTTAACGACATCATTAAATATGTCTTCCCGGATCATTTCTGCTTTATGAAAATCAGGAAGCTGCAGAGAATCCTTTATTCCAGCGGGGAAGCTTTGTTCTTCGATAATAAAATCAATATAGTCTTCCGCCGGTTCAGTTTGCAGATATTCAACCGCCAGATCATAAGCCCGGAAAATTGCTTTGATCTCTTCAGGGTTTGCAGCTATACTTTCGGCGGTAAAAGCAATAGCGCCAGCTTTATTGTCCATGTTTTCAGTGCTGTTCAATATAACGGCACCGTTTTTAACCGCCAGACCTGCCATAGGTTCTGGTAATATTGCTGCCGCCACCTTGCCTCCCTGCAGCATTTCCAGACGGGTAGGCAATGGCGGTATTGCGACCTTGCTAACATCGTCATATTGCAGTCCGGCATCTTCCAGCATTTTGTCAACGGTGTATTCCATTATAGTATTGGTCGACAGTCCCAGATCCTTACCTTTAAGTTCAGCGACTGAACTGATGCCGGAATCTTTACCCGCCATCAGCAAAACATTTCCTTCATTTTCAGCAACGATCCTTAAGTTAATGCCGCCTTCATTGGCGAAAAGTACGGCTACCATATCAGTTATCACTCCGTCCAGTTTACCGCTTTGCAGAGCACTGTCACGGTCTTTGGCGCTGCTGAAATGTTCTATGTTAACTTTAACGCCCTCCTGTTCAAAATAACCATTTTTCTGGGCAATTAAAAACGGAATCGACTCAACATCAGGCATAACTCCAATATTAATGATTTTATCAGACACCGCACTATTTTCCGCGTCGTTGTCCGATTTTTCAGCACAGGCCATAATGCCCGTACTGCAGATAATGATCAGCAAGCAGATGAAAAGTTTCTTCATTCTTCTCCCAAACCCCTCTCATATTTTCGTAAACATCTGAGCATAATTATAATAGTTAAAGCCTGAAAAAACTATATTTTAATCATACATTGGCATTAATACTAAGTATTGCGAAAACATTATCAAGCTAAAAACTAAACATTTTAATATTAATATGATAATATTGTCTAATAATAATATAAAAGATGTGAAATATATCACAAATATTTGCTGACTCTGTTATAATAACAAAGGCAATGAGCGTAAGGAGGCATTTGATCAATGCTTGGAAATTATCCGGCTTTAGGAATATTTTTTATTTTGACCCTGGCTTTTCCAATAGGAGCTATGGCCGCTGCCTGGCTCTTCCGGCCCAAACCTCAGGCTGATCCTGCTGATGAAAAATATACTACCTATGAATGTGGTGTAGATACTAAAGGCAAAAGCTGGATCAGGTTCAAGGTCAATTATTTCCTTTATGCCCTGGTGTTCCTGATATTTGATATAGAAACTGTTTTTTTATATCCCTGGGCGGTCAAATTTAAAGCACTGGGACCCTTCGCATTTGTTGAAATGATAATTTTCATAGCCATACTGGTGGTAGGTTTGTGGTATGCATGGAAGGAGGGGGCACTGGAATGGCATTAGAAAATGCTGCCGATAAAGATACGGAAGAGTTGGCCAAACATAATATACTGGTCACCACTTTGGATAAATTATGGGATTGGGGAAGATCCTGGTCGTTCTGGCCTTTAAACTATGGATGCAATTGCTGTCCGATAGAAGTAATGGCAGCTGGTGCCGCCCGCTTTGATCAGGCCCGCTTTGGTTATGAGGTGGTACGTGCTGTACCCCGGCAGGCCGACTTGCTGACGGTTGCCGGCCCTATTACATTGAAAATGAAACCGGCGATAGAAAGAGTATGGGCGCAGATGCCTGAACCGAAATGGGTCATAGCCATGGGGAACTGTGCTATAAGCGGGGGACCGTTTAAAGATGGCTACAGTGTTTTGCCGGGGGTGGATTCAATTATTCCGGTCGATGTATATATACCGGGATGCCCGGTTCGTCCCGAAGCACTATTTCATGCCATGCTGGAACTAAAAAAGAAAGTCAAACAGGGTGATTACCGGAGGAGTTGAAATGGATGACTGAAACTGATGTTAAAGTACTTGCCTCGGAGCTTAAAAGTCAATATGGTGATAATCTTAATATAAATGCGGATAGATTTTTCACTAAACTTTTGGTAGATAAAGTGAAATTACTGGATTTGATGCAGCTATTACATGATAAATACGGCTTTAATCAACTATCCAATCTTACATCGGTCGATTATGGCGAAGAATTTGAAATGGTTTATCATCTTTACTCTATACCTGAAAATATAAAAATATGTGTCAAAACCAGAATTCCCAGAAATATGCCTGAAGCAGACTCTCTTATTACTATCTGGCCGGCTGCTGACTGGCAGGAGCGGGAAGTATATGATTTGATGGGAATAAGATTCAATGGGCATCCCAATTTGATCAGGGTGCTGCTGCCGGACGATTTTGACGGTCATCCGCTGCGTAAGGATTTCGTTAGGAAAGGATGATAATGATTGTTTGATACTGATATATACTCAGTCAATGTCGGGCCGGTGCATCCCAGTACTCATGGCGGTTTACATGCTGAAGCAATTATGAATGGTGAAATTATTGAAGACGTAATTGTGCACCTGGGTTATGTGCACCGCAGTGTGGAAAAAATCGCCGAAGGTAAAACGTATCAGCAATATGTACCATATACTGCCCGGCTTGATTACCTGGCCACAAACTTGCCGGTTATGGGTTACTGCCAGACGGTGGAAAAATTACTGGGGATCGAAATACCGGAGCGGGCTGAATATATAAGAGTCATTATGGCTGAACTTTCCCGTATTGCTTCTCATCAGATAGCCGTAGCAGCAACCGGGATCGATCTGGGGGCAACTACCGGATTGATGTATGCCATGCGGGACCGTGAAAGGATCATGGATATATTTGCCATGACCGGCGGGCAAAGGTTGTTATCTTCATATATAAGGATCGGCGGAGTCGCTGCTGATATCCCGGAGGGGTTTATACCGGCAGTTAATGATATTGTTAATGATATTCCTAAAATGATGGATGAATACAATGATTTGCTGACCGGCAATGAGATTTGGGGAGCTCGTATGAAAGGCGTAGGAGTTCTGAAAGCAGAAGATGCAATTGCCTATGGTGTGACCGGCCCTAATTTGCGCGCCAGCGGGATCAGTTATGATCTTCGCAAGGCTGAGCCTTACAGTATATATGATCGCTTTGATTTTGTCGTGCCGACCCGCAACAGCGGTGATTCTTTAGCCCGCTGGCAGGTAAGGATCGAAGAAATAGGGGAAAGCGGCCGTATTATTAAACAAGCCCTGGACGGAATGCCGGAAGGAGAAATCAAAGGCAAAGTGCCCAAAAATTTAAAACCGGAAGCAGGTGCTGAAGTCTATCATCATATTGAATCATCCAAAGGAGAACTGGGTTACTATATTGTCAGTGACGGCGGGGCAAAACCTTACCGCCTGCATGTCAGGGCCCCCTCTTTTATAAATCTGATGGTTTTGCCGCTTATTAGCCGCGGGGGTGTATTTCAGGACATTATCACCAATATTGCTACCCTGGATCCCATTCTGGGAGAATCAGACCGCTGATTTTTTCAGCCCTTGGTTCGAATTTACGAGAACAGGGAAAAATGTACTGATCAGTATAAGGAATATATTTTGTTACATGAGGAGCGAAATTTATGGAACATTGGTTTACAGATTTGTTTCTGGCTTTTACGGGATGGCTGGTCGGGCTTGGCTTGTCACCGGTCCTGGCCGATGCAGCTTTGTTGATCATCAAGTGGATAATTATCGTTGCCATTATTATATTGAATATTATTATTTTGATTTGGCTGGAGCGGAAAATCAGCGCCTTCTTTCAGGAAAGACTAGGGCCTAACCGTTTAGGCCCGTTTGGTGCTTTTCAGACTATTGCTGATGCGCTCAAGCTGATGACAAAAGAAGATATTGTTCCATCCGCGGCAGACAAGCTTATCTTTAAAACTGCCCCGATGTTATTTATCGTGGTTTCGGTTTTACTTTATTCTGTTATACCTTTGGGCCAGGATATGCAGGTGCTCGATCTTAATGTCGGCATCCTCTTTTTTATTTCCATCGGTTCTTTAAGCACGATTGCCATTCTGATGGCTGGATGGGGTTCAGATAATAAATGGTCACTGATAGGCGCTTTCAGGTCAGTGGCACAAATGGTAAGCTATGCCGTTCCGCTGGCTTTTTCACTCTTGGGAGTGGTTATGATCACCGGTTCCCTCAACCTGCAGGATATAGTAGCAGCCCAGGATAATGTCTGGTTTATCGTATTACAGCCCATTGCTTTTATTACTTATTTCATATCCGCCACTGCCGAGCTGAACCGGGGGCCTTTTGATATGCCCGAAGCCGAGCAGGAATTAACCGGCGGAGCTTACACAGAATATACCGGTATGCGCTGGGCTTTATTCTTCCTGGCGGAATACACTAATCTGGTAGCGGTATCAGCGCTTATGGCTACAGTATTTCTGGGAGGCTGGCAGGGACCCTGGTTGCCTTCCTGGTTATGGATAATAATAAAAACCTATGCGGTGATTTTAGTCTTCTTCTGGATCAAGTGGACTTTCCCCCGGATAAGGATGGATCATCTGATGTCCTTCAGCTGGAAAATATTAGTGCCGGTAAGCTTGGCCAATATTCTGCTTACCGGAGCCGGGATCTACTTCTTTCAAGGGATGGGGTGGTGTTAAATATGCAGGGGACTGGCCTGCTTAAGGGCCTGGGAGTAACTCTCAAGCATTTTTTCCAAAGAGAAATAACTGAGCAATACCCGGATGTCATGCCGGAACTTCCTGAACGTTACCGGGGATGTTTGCAGTATGATTTTAAAAAATGCATTGTCTGTGGTATTTGTATCAATACTTGTCCCAATGATGTGCTGTCAATGGAAACCGAGAAGGTTGAAAACAGCAAAAAGAAAAGACTTTTAAGCTATACTATTGATTTTCAATATTGCATGTTCTGTAATCTTTGTGTGGAGGCCTGCCCTGCTTCGTGCCTGTATTTTAATCAGAATTTTGAGCTTTCCGTTTACAACCGTGATGATATCAGGATGGTTTATTTGCGCCCGGCAGATATGGTGGATACGGAAGAAGCTGCAAACGATCAGGCGGAAGACCAACAGCAGGATAAAGAACAAAAACAAATCAATGCGATGATTACGGCGTTAAATAAAAATCCGCAAAAAATTGTGGCTAAAATAATTGCCGGGGAAGAAGAAGTAAGCATACTCGCAGAACTGATCCTGAGGGATGAAAAGATAGCTGCCAAAATTGCTGAATTGATGGTAAAAGATAAAGAGAAGGCGGCCAAAGTTGCGGCCGGCTTTGTAAATAAGGAAAAGAAAAACCGCCAAAATTCAGATCCGGTACCGAAAGGAGGAGAATGATGTTTAACTTCTCTGCTTTCTCCCTGTTTGATGCAGTGTTTATTGCCATTGCAGGAGTAACGGTATTGGCTGCTCTTGGGGTAGTCTTGTTCCGTAACATTATATATAGTGCGCTCAGCTTGATACTATCTTTTCTGGGAGTTGCAGCTATATACTTCCAGCTGAATTCCGGCTTCCTGGGCGTTATTCAGATCTTGGTCTATGCCGGAGCTATTTCGGTGTTGATCATTTTTGCCGTTATGCTTTTAATGAACCGGGACGCGGGAAGAACCAATCTTACTACCCCCAGAACGAAACAATTGTTTGCCGCCGGCGGCATTACAGCCATGATGCTGACTGCTTTAACAGCCGCGATAGGATTTACCAAATGGCCTGTCGCTCAGTTACAGGGTAATGATAATTCAATAACAATGCTGGCGGAGGCAATGCTGAATGACTATGTCATAGCTTTTGAAGCCGCTGCAATTCTGCTTTTGGTGGCAGTGATCGGTGCTATTCTTATTGCCAAGGGGGTTGAAGATAAATGATTGGTTTACCCCATTATATATTGCTGGGGGCGGTATTGTTCAGCATTGGAGTATTTGGAGTGCTGACCCGCAGGAATGCGGTTGCAGTGCTTATGTCAATTGAACTCATGCTGAATGCAGTAAATATAAATTTTGTTGCTGCCAACAAGTTTATAGCAGTCGATGCGGTAGTGGGACAAATGTTTTCTGTCTTTGTTATTGTTGTTGCCGCCTGTGAAATAGCCGTTGGGTTGGCTCTGATCATATCTATTAACAGGCAGCGGAAATCGGTTGACTTGAATGATTTCAACCTGTTGAAATGGTGAGGTGATATAGCGGATGAACGAATTTATTTTGCCTAATGCGTGGCTGATACCATTTTTACCGTTTCTGGGTTTTGCATTGATCGCTTTATTTTTTCATCGCTGGCCCAAAATATCGGCAGCTATTTCGATATTGACTATTGCTGCCTCATTTGTGATCTCAGTGATGATAGCGACCGCAGTGTTCGCTGAAGAGGGCGGAGCCGTATTTGAATATAGTGTCCGCTGGCTGGATATGAGCGGACTCCAGGTGGATATGGGGCTGCTTTTAGATCCGCTTTCTGCCCTGATGCTGATCGTTGTCACATCGATCGCTGCACTGGTGCAGATATACTCGCTGGGATATATGAAAGACGACCCTGGCTTTGCCAGCTATTTCGCTTACCAGAGCCTGTTTGCGGCATCAATGCTGGGACTGGTGATAGCTGATAATTTTGGACAGATGTTTGTATTCTGGGAACTGGTTGGTATATGTTCTTATTTCTTGATCGGTTTCTGGTTCGGACTTGACTCCGCTAAAAATGCGGCAATCAAAGCTTTTGTTACCAACCGGGTCGGGGACTTCGGATTTTTACTGGGGATATTATTCCTGCAGATAATTTTCGGTACTTTAAAATTTTCCGGATTAACTGAAGCCGTACCGCAGTATACCAATATGGCATTATTGATTCCGGTAGCCATATTGCTGTTCATGGGGCCGATGGGTAAATCTGCCCAGTTTCCGCTGCACGTCTGGCTGCCGGATGCCATGGAAGGCCCTACACCAGTCAGTGCATTGATACATGCAGCTACCATGGTTGCAGCCGGCGTCTATCTGGTAGCACGTGCCTTCTTTATTTTCAGCAGTGTACCGGAAGCCATGATGGTAATAGCTGTAGTTGGCGGGTTTACTGCTATATTTGCCGCTACCATTGCGCTGGTGCAGAACGATATCAAGCGAATACTTGCTTATTCGACCTTGAGCCAGCTGGGTTATATGATGATGGCCATGGGCGTCGGCGCCATGACCGCCGGCATGTTCCACCTGACTACGCATGCTTTCTTTAAAAGCCTGTTGTTTTTAGGCGCCGGCAGTGTCATCCATGCTATGCATGGTGAACAGGATATCTGGAAAATGGGGAATCTGCAGAAAAAGATGCCGGTTACGACCTGGACTTTTATTATCGGTGCTTTGGCTCTGGCAGGCATTCCGCCCTTATCAGGTTTCTGGAGCAAGGACGAAATATTATTGGGAGCTTACGCCAGCGGGCATTACGGTTTATATATACTTGGCGCTTTTGTTGCTTTCCTGACCGCCTTTTATATGTTCCGGCTTATTTTTGTGGCTTTCTTCGGCAGCAGCCGGGAAGGGGAACATGCCCATGAAAGTCCCGGAGTTATGACAGTACCGTTAGTGATCCTGGCCGCAGCGGCAGTTTCAGTTGGATTTATCAATTCTCCCTTGCTGCATCACATATTTGGAGAGTTTATAAACAGTCCTGCTGGTATTCAGCCACATCCGAGCAATATGATCATGATTTCTTCCTCGTTGATCGCCCTGGCCGGAATTGTGCTGGCCTGGCTGATCTATCAAAAGGAAGCCGTCGGTCATTTGGCTTTGCGCAATAGATTTAAAGGCGTCTACACACTGCTGCTTAACAAATACTACATCGATGAAATCTATGCCAAGCTAGGTGAAATATTTGTTTACGGCGGAGCCAGAGCCATGTACTGGTTTGATATTCATGTGGTTAACGGTTTAGTCGATCTGGTCGCATTGGTTACCGGTAAAAGCGGTGATACATTGAAATATACTGAAAATGGGCAGGTACAGAATTATGCCATGTATATGGTCGCCGGAGCATTGATTCTGGTAGTACTGGCTACGATGGCAGCTGTATCTGTGATAGCGTAAAGGGGGCAGTAAAAAATGAACGATTTTCCATTCTTATTAGCAACATTACTGGCACCTTTACTGGGAGCAGTAATCATCATGTGCCTGCCGGCCGGTCAGCACAAACCCATTAAATATATTGCTGCGGTTTCTACTGGCATCAGCCTGGTGTTATCTTTAATTATAGCTGGGGGTTATGACAAAAATCTGGGCGGTATGCAGTTTGTGATGTCTGTTCCCTGGATAAAAGACCTGGGTGTAAATTTTGCGCTGGGAGTTGACGGCATAAGCATTCCCATGCTGCTGCTGACAACTTTAATAGGCTTCAGTGCAATTTTTGCTTCCTGGAAGATAGCCGAGCGGGTAAAAGAATTTTTCGTTCTGCTGCTGATCCTGATTGCCGGAGTAATGGGTACTTTTATCACGACGGATCTGTTTATCTTCCTGCTCTTCTATGAAGTGGTGGTAATTCCGATTTATCTTTTAGTTATCATGTTCGGCAGTACCAAGCGGGTCACGAAAGAATATGCGGGCATGAAACTGACGATATATCTGCTGATCGGAAGTGCCTTTTTACTGGCCGGTGTCATTGCCCTGTTTGTAAAGGCCAAAGCTTTAAGCGGTGTTGCCAGCATGGATATAGCATTTCTGGGGACTATTGATTATTCTGTCGGATTTCAGCTGATAGTCTTTGCCTTCATGGCCTTCGGCTTCGGCACCCTGCTTTCCATGTTCCCGTTTCATTCCTGGTCACCTGACGGGTATGCCGGGGCACCTACCGCGGTCAGCATGATCCATGCCGGGGTCCTGAAAAAAATAGGCGGTTACGGTCTTATCCGCATAGCTTTAACTATACTGCCGGATGGAGCGCAAATTATTGCTCCGATCATTGCCGTCCTGGCTATCGGTAATATTGTTTATGCCGCGTTTATCTGTTTAAGCCAGAAAGATCTGAAATACATCGTCGGTTATTCCAGTGTCAGCCATATGGGGTATGTCCTGATCGGTATCGCAGCGTTAAATATTGTCAGTTTGAACGGCGCCGTGATCATGATGTTTGCCCATGGTGTCATGGCGGCATTATTCTTTGCCATGATTGGCAATTTATACGAAAAAAGTCATACTCGTAATATCGATGATTTCGGCGGTCTGGCTCACCAGATGCCTAAACTTACAGCCGGTTTCATGATTGCGGGCCTGGCTTCACTGGGTTTGCCGGGCATGGTCAACTTTATCGGTGAATTCACCATATTTGTGGGGGCATTCAGTTCCTTCAAGGCGATCACGGTTTTGGCTATTACCGGAATCGTATTTACCGCTCTTTATATTCTTAAAGCCCTGGGCACCATGCTGTTTGGTCCCCGCAATGAAAAGTGGGATCACCTGCGTGATTTGAAGGGCCCGGAAATGGTGCCGCTATTGGTATTGGGCATAGCAATATTTGTGGGCGGCTTTTTCCCCTTTACCTTAATGGATTTTATTAACGGCGGGGTAGGGGAAATTGCTCAGCAAATCGGACTGCTTAAGATAGGAGGGCTGCTGTAATGGATTTGTCATTATTGATGATCGAAATACTGGTCGCATTGTTAGGTTTGGCAGTTCTCATCACCGGACTTGTTTTACCGGTTCAGCATAATAAGATCGTAAGTGGTATCGCGTTTTGGGGAATGCTGCTGATCCTGGCATATAGTATAGCAGTCATACCTGAATCGGCTTCGCTTTTTAACGGAGTATACCAGATAGACCTGTATGGACATTATTTTAAAATCCTCTTTTTGGCAGCAGCAGTTCTGGTCATGTTGATGTCCAACCGTTATACGGAGAGATTTTCCAAAAAGAGTGAATTTTACGGGTTGGTGATATTAGCAACCACCGGTATGATGCTTATGGCTGCGGCCGGTGAGTTTATTACCCTCTATATAGGCCTGGAGCTTATGACCATTAGTTTTTATATCCTGACCGCCTATCTGCTGGAAGACAAGCTTTCCGGAGAAGCCGGGCTCAAGTATTTGATATTGGGCGCACTTTCGTCAGCGATCTTGTTATTCGGGGTAAGCCTGGTCTATGCAATGAGCGGGACGGTAAACTTCAGCGAAATTGGAGCCGCCATGAAAAATCAACCGGTTATGTTAGCCGGACTGGTATTAATTTTAGCCGGGTTTGCCTTTAAAATATCCGTAGTTCCGTTTCATATGTGGACACCGGATATATATCAGGGAGCACCAATTCCAATAACCGCCTATTTGTCAGTCGGTTCCAAAGCTGCAGGTTTTGCAGCGCTGATAAGGGTCCTCATGACTGCCTTTGGCCCCGGGGAGGGATTATTGGATTGGAATCTGCTGCTGGCTGTCCTGGCAGCTATAACAATTTTGACCGGGAATCTGATCGCCCTGGTCCAGCAGGATATAAAAAGGCTGCTGGCCTACTCCAGCATTGCCCAGGCAGGCTATATCCTTGCCGGGGCAGCAGCGGCTAATGCTTATGGATTAAAGGGTGTATTGTTTTACGCTATGATTTATGTTTTCGCCAATGTAGGTGCATTTGCTGTGGCGACGGCTGTAGAAACAGATACGGGCAAAACCGGTATCGAAGCATTTGCCGGCTTAAGCAAACGTTCTCCCATGATGGCTGCCATCATGAGCATATGCATGCTGTCGTTGGCAGGTATTCCTCCCATGGCTGGTTTTGCCGGTAAATTCTATTTGTTTGCCGGAGCGATCCAGGCCGGCTACCTGTGGCTGGCAGTTATCGGGCTGGTAATGAGTATGGTATCGGTATATTATTATTTGAACGTTGCCAAAGTCATGTATATCGGGGAATATCCCAGCGAAATGCCAATAAAAATCAACAGCGGCGCTGTTGCTGCATTATGGATATGCGTCATTGCAACGATCGTCATCGGCTGTTATCCCGGCCCCTTATCGGAGTTGGCAGGTTATGCTATCCAGGCCATAATGTAATAAGTTAAAATCTGTTAAAGACTATCCGATAAGACATGCTGACGTGGCAGCAACTTTCTTGCCAACCGCAAGACTGTTTTATAGGGACAGTCTTTCTATTTTATAAGGATCTTTATTTTATAACCGCCCTTTTGCAAGACTTTTTATGCGACATATCTGTTATAATTGGGCTATGTAAAAAAATATGCTTTTAAAAGACTGTAAATTCCTGATTATAGAAATATGCACTGACAAGGGTCAATTATATAAAGAGGAGGCTTTATATGTCTAATTATAAAAGTACGATCAAATTAATAGTTTTAATTTTGTTGCTGGGCGCTGTATCATTGCTTGTCAATATGTATATTGACTGGCTGTGGTTTAAATCCGTAAGTTACCAGGAGGTATTTACCACAATACTTTTTAATAAGATCGCCTTGTATGCGCTGATTTTCATTGTGACCATGGGCTTGTTCTTTCTTAATTTATGGCTGACCAGAAAAAATGTTACCGATGAAGAACCGCGTATGAAAACTGATGACGGGCGTGATATAATCTACCTTGACCAGCCGGAATCTCCCTGGAAAGAGTTGTTTACCGGCAAAACTGCACGATATATATTCCTGGCAATATCTGTTTTTGCTGCTTTTATGGTCAGCTCCGTGGCAGCAGATAACTGGCTGGTGGTCCAGCAATATTTAAATAGTGTCAAAGTCGGCGTAGTTGATCCGATATTTAATAAAGACCTGGGCTTTTATTTTTTCAACCTATCTTTATATCAATTTATATACTCAACCTTAATGATGTTATTGGTTTTGTTACTCATCGCAACTACACTCATATATCTTTCCAACACTACCACCCAACTGATTTATGGAAAAATGAAAGAGTTTTCCTTCGCTAAAGGACATCTGGCAGTATTGGTCGCGGCCATTTTTGCCTTAAAAGCCTGGGGTTATAGATTGGATGCCTATGAACTGCTTTTTTCACCTAACGGCATAGTCTATGGGGCTACTTATACTGATGTTAATGCTCGTTTGTTAGCCTATAAGGTCATGCTGGTATTATCGATCATTGTGGCCTTGATAATTTTGTCCAATATTATCATTAAAAAACTGAACGTGATATATATAAGCATTGGAACCTGGATATTAGTCGCAATTATACTGGGAAGTGTATATCCTTCACTGTTGCAGAGTCTTTCGGTTCAGCCCAATGAATTCAACAAAGAACAACCATATCTTAAGAATGCCATAGAGTTTACCCGCCAGGCATACGGGCTTGACAAAGCCGAGAGCATTGCCCGTACCGTTGATTATGACCTGAATATAAATGATGCCAATCATACCAGTACGATACAGAACATTCGCCTGTGGGACTGGCAGCCTTCAAAAACAACTTACAAAAACCTGCAGCAGCTCAGAAGTTATTATGTATTTAATGATGTTGATATCGACAGATATATTATTAACGGTGAATATAAACAGATAATGTTATCGGGACGCGAAATAGACCAGTCTGAATTGCCGGCCCAGGCTAAAACCTGGATCAACCAAAGATTGATGTATACCCATGGTTACGGGGTTGTGGTCAGCCCGGTCACCGAAATAACCACGGAAGGTTTCCCGGAGTTTTATATCAAGGATGTACCGCCCCAGTTTTCAACGGATTTAAAGATTACCAGGCCGGAAATATATTTTGGTGAAAAAACTGATGAGTATGTTATTGTCAATACGAAGCAAAAAGAGTTTGATTACCCTATGGGAGAGCAGAATGTATTTTCCGCTTATGAAGGTAATAATGGAGTCAAAATCAAATCGCTGTCGCGCAAGCTGATGCTGGCCTGGGTCCTTAAAGATTATAAAATGCTTCTTTCATCTGACATTACCAATGACAGCCAGGTATTAATGTATAGAAACATTGTGGAGCGAATCAAAAAAATTGCCCCATATTTAGCCTTTGACGCGGATCCTTATATGGTTATCGATGAAAAAGGAAAATTGTTCTGGCTACTGGATGCCTACACATATACCGATAAATACCCATATTCACAGCCTTTTGACGATTACGGCAACAATTATCTGCGCAACTCGGTCAAGATAACCACTGATGCATATACCGGGGAAGTAACTTTTTATATTGCTGATAATGCTGATCCTATAGTTAAAACACTCAGCAAAATATTCCCGGAACTTTATAAATCTATAGATGAGATGCCGGCAGATTTGAGAAAACATGTGAGATATCCTCAGGATATGTTTATGGTGCAGGCGGAGATGTACACTACATTCCATATGAGTGACCCGTGGGTTTTTTATAATAAAGAAGACCCCTGGATCATTCCCAATGAAATCGTTGATGACAAGCAGCAGAAGATGGAGCCGTATTATTTAAACATGAGGATCCCCGGGGAAGAAGAAACGGAATTCGTACTGATGATGCCATTTTCGCCCAAGAGCAGGCCTAATATGATAGCCTGGATGGGTGCCAGAATGGATGGAGATAATTACGGAAAAATAATGGTTTTTAATTTCCCCAAACAGGAGACTATTTATGGCCCTGAGCAGGTGGAGTCAAGAATCAACCAAAATACCTCTATTGCTCAGCAGCTGACTTTATGGGATCAAAGAGGGGTTCGGGTCTACCGGGGTAATCTGCTGGTTATTCCGGTAGATAATTCGATACTTTATATTGAACCGATCTATTTACAGGCGGATAACAGTAAACTGCCGGAATTAAAACGGATCATAGCCGGATTTGGGGAAAAACTGGTTATGGAGCCAACCCTGGATCAGGCTTTATTAAAACTTTTTGGAGAGGTACCGGCGACAACAGAGCCAGTTGAAACCAGCGGTGATACAATCGAACAACCTGCCGCCGCGAGTTCGGCCAAGGAGTTGGCGGAGCAAGCCCGGGATTATTATAACCAGGCTACTGAACAACTTAAAGAAGGAAATTGGGCGGGATATGGCGAAAGTATAGAAAAACTTAATGAAGTAATCAGTGAACTGGAAGCGGCTACTGCAGAATAAATCACAGCTTATTACAAAATATTTATTAAAGATATACTAAGACTCCGGAACAAAGCCAGCTTATTCCGGAGTCTGATTTATTGGTGTTTTGGGGGGAGCTAATATGTTATTGGATATCAGCGATAATATTAAGTTAGTGTTGAGTGAGACTGGTTTTACTTATTGTAATTGCCTTTATATAGATGATGAAGTGCAAGCGATAATAGATACCGGAGCAGATGTAAATTCATTACAAGCGATACATCCAAACAATATTGACCGGGTAATAAATACCCACCACCATATCGATCATACCAGAGGAAACAAGATTTTTAGCAATGCGCAAATATCTATTCACGAATTTGACGCTGAACCATTAGCGGATATCAGCACTTTTCTGCATTTTAACTCATTTGATCGCTGGGATGATTTGATGCCGCAATATGATTATATAGAAACAGCTAAAGAAATAGGTATTTTCATAAATGATTTTGATTATATCGGGAAAGTTGATAATACATTTGCTGATGGCGAATCGATCGATTTCGGAAAAATCAACATGCAGGTGATTCACACCCCGGGTCATTCCAGAGGGCACTGTTCGTTCTGGTTTCCGGAGCAGGATTTTCTCTTTTGCGGAGATATTTGTCTTACCCAGGCTGGTCCATGGTATGGTGAATTATTATCGAATCCAACTGATATGATCAATTCTATTGAAAAACTTATAGAATTAAAACCGGCCCGTCTGGCTTCCTGTCATATAAAGAAGGTTTGTACAGACAGTGTGGAAAGATTGACTGAATTCAGAGACCGGATATATAAACGGGACGATAGGATACATAAATTTTTAATTAATAACCCTTCCGATATAGATAAAATCGCTGAACATAAATTTATATACCGCATGCACGTCAGTCCATTTGTTTTATTTTGGGAAAAACTGATGGTGATAAAACATTTGGAACGTTTATTGGAATTTGACAGAATTGAAGCAGTTGAGCCGGGACTGTATAAAGCAAAATAGTAATATCGGAGGCAGAAGCGGTTGGAGCGGGAAATGAAAGTAGTATGTTTGGGAGACAGCATCACCTACGGTTTTCCTTACGGGCCAGAAACATCCTGGGTGGCAAGGCTAAGTGAAAATGTTAATGTACAGTTTATTAATAAAGGCATCAACGGTAATACCACCAACGATATGCTGAACCGATTTGAGCGGGCAGTTATCAGCAATAAACCTACTCATCTGGTTTTAATGGGGGGTATAAATGATGTGGTCTGCGGCGAGTCTTTGGACCGTGTTAAATATAATCTGAAGACTATGACTGAAAGAGCACTGCAAGAAGATATAAAAGTAATTATAGGTATGCCGACCGCCGTTGATGTAAAAAGCTGGGAAAATGTCCTCAAAAAATTGCGGATTTGGATCGAAGAATATGCCCGGGAAAATGATCTGCCGGTCATCCATTTTGAGCAAGCCTTTTATGATGAAAACGGCCTGGTGCGCAGCGAATTATTGCTGGCTGACGGCGGGCATCCAACTGAACGGGGATATCAGGAAATGTACAAACAAATAGACATAAACATTTTTAAAGCGCAGCCGGAATATCATCCGGGTTTAAAGGAGAGACCGGAATAGTTTGCGCAACGGTTCCATCAGATAAAAATATTTTTATCATTACGCGGGGCTGATCTTTACCATCACCATAGCGGGCAACTATTGCGGCAATATATTGCAGATCAGGTTCTTTATCTGCAGTTTTTAACAATGCAACCGGACCTGGATAATCGGGCGCGGTAAGCAGTAAATCACCGGGTATGGCAGATGCCAATAAATTTTGATTTTCTTTATGATTCCTGCCGATAATAAGCAATGCACCTTCCAAACCGAAATTGCGCCCCCAGCTTAAGATCTTGATTTCATCAGTACCGGCATCAGGCTTCACAGACAATAAATATCTTAACCTGCGGCTGTAATTGGCATCGGTCAGCAGGCATCCGCCGGCCGGGGATGGATACTCTTTTAAATTAAAGCTTTCCGCCAGCTCCATCTGCCTTTTGCGGCTGCGGCCGCTGATGTCAAGCAGCTGCGAGCGATCAAGACAACCTGTATTTTCCGGGATGGTTGGTTCCAGTAAAAGCGCTGACAGAGGCCGGACAATCAATCCTGCCTGCCCGGAAAGCTTTTCAACAGCCTGAAGTGCAGAGCGGTTTTGACTCATCGGCCTTTGACCCAATACTTCGCCGGTTATCAAAAAAGCTGCCCCGGTTTCATCCATTATACTGCGGGCTTTTTTTAACATGAAAGCATGGCAGTCAATACATGGATTCATGTGTTGGCCATAGCCGTAAACCGGGTTTATTAACACATTACCCATATATTCAGCACTTATGTCTATAGTAAGCAATTCAATACCCAATGTTTCTGCAGCATCCAGGGTGGATTGCTTAACAGCAAAAAAAGGGGTAATGAAATTGACCCCGATAACCGTTATTCCTTGTTTTTGGATCAATAATACTGCCAGTTGAGAATCAAGACCACCGGAAAACAGACTTACAGCCTTCATATATATTGTCACTCCTTGAAATAATCTTCCTCATTTACCACATTAATGTTGTGGAGTTTAAGCAATGCCGCGGTTACACCATCACCGTCGGTTAATATTGATTTAAATGAACCGTCATAAATACGTCCTGCTCCACAGGAAGGACTGCGGCTTTTTAAAACTGCACAATCAACACCTGCATTTTTAGCCATTACCAGGACTTTATAGGCACCATTCAGGAAGAATTCTGTCAGGTCCCGGCCATTTGCATCCACAACTCTTGCGTAACCGGCAATTACATCTATACCAGTGCCGCCTCTGATTTCATAGGCCAGGCGCGGAACAGGCAGACCGCCTATGGTTTCGGGACACAAAAGCAGCCATTCTTCTTTTTCAGCCAGTTCTTTCAAATGCGGAATGTAATTATTGCTGCCATTATACTTGCAGTTAACACCGCAAAGACACGCACTTATAATTTTCATTATTTAAACCTCATTAAAGCATTAGCATGATAAACATATTTATCAGTATTTTGTCTCCATATTAGCAAACAAACAGATACTTTCATATTATAAGTTACATTAATTATTTTTGGAGATATTTATGAGTAATTATACTATGTTTACTGCTTCAGTAAATTCAAGATTGTCTGATTCTGCTGTAATGATTACCAGGGATTTAGCTGAAACACTGGGCTTACAGGATTCCGACCAGCTATATTTTTATGCCGGCCAGGTAAAGAAAAAACTTAAACTATCTATACGTAATTCAGATAAATTAAATATGAGGCTTGATGCCAATGCAGGTATATTAAAAAAACTGTATCTGCAGCCGGAACGAAGCTACGGGATAAAAAAGGACATCAACGGCCTACATTTAGGGCCGGTCGTAGGTATTTCCGCTGACATATACAATGAACCGGGCCGGCCCTTTGGCAACCAAAGTTTCTTTTTTCAGCAACTTTTAAAAGCCGGCGAGGCCCTGGGAGAAATATGCTTTGCCTTTAATCCCCGCACCATTAATTGGAACAATGGAAATGTTACCGGTTATACCTACAACAAAAAAGGGTGGTCAAAAAGAACTTTCCCGCTGCCTGATGTCATCTACCCCCGGGAAAGAGCTTATGCTGCCAATAACAATTTCCGCAGGCGTCTGGAGAAAGCAGGAACACGGTTTTTTAATCCGCCGTTAGTTGGCAAATGGGAAACTCATCTGATTATGAAAAAAAATCCTGATTTAGCTAAATATTTGCCTGAAACCAGACTTATAAAGAACTTCAATCAGGTTGAAGATATGGTCAAAAAATACCAGGCAGTATATCTAAAGCCAGTCTCGGGTTCCCAGGGCAAAAATATAATCAGAGTATTAAAAAAGAAAAACACCGCCGGTTATGAATATCAGTATGAAATCAATAATCTGATCATAAAAGGCAGTGCTCCTTCAATAAACCGGTTACAAAGCGCTTTAAAAAGAGTTATGGGCAATCGCAGTTATATTGTACAAAAACAAATCAATCTCCTTAAACTTGACGATAATATTGTTGATGTACGTATTTTAGTGCAGAAAAACGACCTGGGGAAATGGGAAACAACTGGTATTGCCTGCCGGGAAGGCAAACGTGGTTCCATAACCAGTAATATTTCTGCCGGTGGCAGCGGCAAGAAATTGGATACAGTGTTGCACCGTCATTTTGACGATGACTCCAGACGCAGAATAATCATAGAAGAAATATGTTTCCTGGCCATTGAATCAGCTAAAACCCTTGAAAAAGCAATCGGTCCAGCCGGGGAGATCGGTGTTGATATAGGAATTGATAAAGACGGGGAAGTCTGGTTTATCGAAACTAATTTAAGGCCGGCCCGACATGTTTTCCTTTTGATCGGTGAACAGGAAACCAGGCTGAAGTCCGTTGAAATGCCAATGCTGTATTTGCGATATTTAGCCGGATTTGTAAGTAAAGAGAGGTAAGCGGATGAAAATTTACGGTAGTTTATGTATTTCAAATGCTTTGCGTAATAAGTATTCTATTCCTGTTCAGGATACTATTAAGGTAAGAGTGGGAAGCCTCGAAGTTTTGACCAGATTGATCTGTAAAGAAGGTGAACGCTGCACTTATATGCTGTCGCCGGAACTGAACCGCACGCTGCTGTTAAAAAAAGGCAGACGCATGCAGCTTAGGTATGACAGCTTAAATAATAATATTCATTTAGGCCCAACAATCGGCATTTTAGCTGTATCGCTAATTCATCGAGGCCAATATGACCCGACCAGTATTAAGGCTGAATTGATCTATCTGAGCCATGTCAGCAGATCTTTGCACGGACAGGTATATGTTTTTACCCCCGGTTCTATAAATTGGGACAATAATACTGCCAGAGGCTATACATTCCAGAAGGGAAACTGGGCCGCAGCAGTATATCCTCTGCCTGATGTTGTATATGACCGGATAACCAGCCGGGCTACAGAAACTAAAAACCTGAGCACTAAGCAAAGGTTGATGCAGATTCCTCATTTAAAATATTTTAATCCTTCATTTCTTGATAAATGGAAAGTATATCAATTGCTGGTTACTGACCAAATATTAAAAAGTTATTTACCGGAAACCAAAGTATTAACACCTGAAAACTTCAGAGAAATGATGCAAAAATACAGCACTTTGTTTGTAAAACCCAGCAACGGCAGTTTGGGAAAGGGAATAATTAAAGTAAGCCGGAATTCAGGCGGAGCTATGAATTTTGTGATGTATGGCCGCGGAAAAATTAAAAATCACGCTGAAAATGCCGAAGAGTTTTTTAAAAAAACTGCCCGGGTCAGGGGAGACAAACCGTATATTGTACAGCAGGGAATTGCTTTGGCCTTTTACAAAGGTTCAGCTTTTGACTTAAGGATCATTTATCAAAAAGATAAAAACGGGAACTGGTATCTCGGTAAAAAATTTGTCAGGGTAGCACCAAAAGGAAGCAGTATTTCCAACTTAAGCAGCGGGGGCAGAGTTGAACTCAGCAGAAGAATATTAAGTTACATTTTTATTAAAAAGGAGCGCATTAACACAAAAATTGAAGAAATCAAGGACTTGTGTCTGCGGGCAGCAACAGTTTTAGAACAAAAGAGCAATGGAATTTACGGTGAATTAGGCCTGGACGTTGGTATTGATAAAAATGGCGCTCTATGGCTGATCGAAGTTAACTCCAAACCGCGCAAAACTACGGAAAGCGAATATTCCACTGCAGTGATGAGAAAGACTTTCAAAAGGCCGCTGGAATTTGCCTCATATCTGGCCGGATTTCCGGTTAAATAGCAAATAATTGAACATCTGAAATGGCAAGCTGTACATTGTTTAATAATACTAAACTCTAGCAAAGCAGACAGAATTAAAGGAATAAATTACTTTAACAGAGAATATCTAAGAATACTCCAGGGGGAGGGAAACCTGCTCCATTCGTAAGTTGATTCAAGGGGGCTATATTTTGGCAGCAATAAAAAGAATAGGTATTCTGACCGGAGGCGGAGATTGTCCGGGGCTTAATGCGGTCATTCGCGCCATAACCAAGACTGCTGTAGGTATCTATGGCATCGAAGTTATTGGTTTTATAGACGGCTTTAAAGGACTGGTGGAAAATAATTATCGTAAATTGGATTTTCAAAGCGTTTCCGGTATAGGTCATACCGGTGGCACAATTTTAGGTACTACTAACCGGGACAACCCTTTTAAATATTTGATCAGCAAAGAAGGGGAAGAACCCTTATATAGTAATGAATCTGAACGGGCGGTAAGAAATATAAATGCAGCCGGCTGTGATGGTCTGATTATAATAGGCGGCGATGGCACTTTAAATATTAGCCAGCGTTTTCATGACATGGGAGTAAGAATAATTGGAGTTCCAAAGACTATTGATAATGATCTGATGGCAACTGATGTCACATTTGGATTCCATACGGCTGTTAACACTGCCTCGGAAGCTTTGGACAAATTACATACTACGGCTGAGTCACATCATCGGGTGATGATTTTGGAAGTTATGGGCAGATATGCAGGCTGGATCGCTTTACATGCAGGTATATCAGGCGGGGCGGATGTCATCCTGATCCCGGAAATTCCTTATTCAATAGATAAAATTATTGATAAGATCAGGTTCCGCTATACCCATAACAAAAAATTCAGTATTATAGTAGTTGCTGAAGGAGCAGCTGCCCTAGACGGTAAAATGGAAATACAAAAACTGGTTCCTACCAGTCATGACCCGATCAGGTTAGGCGGCATTGGCAGGAAAATTGGGCAGGACATTGAAGATACGACCGGAATTGAGACCAGAGTTACGGTTCTTGGCCATCTGCAGCGTGGGGGTCAGCCAATTCCTTATGACAGAATTTTATCCTCACGTTATGGAGCGGCAGCAGTTGATGCTTATGTTGACGAAAAATTTGGTACCATGGTCAGTTTACAGGGAGCCAGTATCATAACCGTTCCTTTAACTGAAGCGATAAAAGATATTAAAAGGGTCCCAACTGACAGTGAAATAATTAAAACCGCCCGTTCAATAGGGATCAGTTTTGGTGATTAATTGAGATTAATCTGGAGGCGGATTAATGTTAGTCAGTGAAATCATGCGCAAGGAATTCTATACTTTTAAAAATAATGACAGCCTGGAAACAGCATGCCGGTCGATGAATGACTTGCGACTTTATGGTGCTCCGGTAGTTGATGATAATAATAGACTGGTAGGAGTATTTACCCGCCCGCATCTGATCAGGGCTTTGATGCAAAAACTTTCACCGGACACACTGGTGGAAAATATTATGCAGTCCAAGGTTATAACTATAAAAGCTAATTATGAAATAAGTGAAACGTTTAAATTGTTTATTGAGACCGGTTATCATCATTACCCGGTTACAGACAACGATGGAGTTTTGATTGGTCTGGTTGTTTCTTCAGATTTGATGCAGGAAGGCGCCAGTGAACTATATAAGCTTTTTGGCAATAATGATTTTGACTATTTTGATGCAGCTTTGATTGGAATCGATCACAAAGGCTATATTCGTTCAGTGAGTGAAACTGCGCTCGAATTCTTTGGAATGGAAGCACCTGAAATTCTTAATAAACATATTATAGAGACAGTGCCAATTATTGAAAAATTTGCGAAAGACATATTTTCTGATGCAAAAAAAGTAAAGGAATTATCGACCCAACTGAACCTGGCTGAAATAAGGATAGAATATTATCGTTCTGAATTAAACGACTTATTATATACCGGTAATTCTTTTAATGAAATAATCGGCATATCACCCCAGATGAAAAGTATCCGCCAAATGGCAATAAGGGCGGCTAAGACTTCTTCTACGGTACTGATAAGAGGCGAAAGCGGTACCGGCAAGGAATTGCTGGCTCATACCATACATAATTTCAGTCCCCGCTGCAAAGAGCCATTTATCAAGGTCAATTGCGCGGCTATACCGGAAAATCTTATAGAATCAGAACTTTTTGGCTATTGTGAAGGGGCTTTTACCGGGGCAATCAAAGGTGGAAAACCGGGAAAATTTGAACTGGCTGATGGTGGTTCAATATTTTTGGATGAAATAGGTGATTTGCAGCCATCCATCCAGTCCAAGCTGCTCCGGGTATTGCAGGAATTTGAATTTGAAAGATTGGGGGCAGTTAAGCCCACCAAAGTTGATGTCCGGGTAATAGCTGCCACCAATCGTAATTTGAAGGAACTGATCAGTAACGGTCAATTCAGGGAAGATCTGTTTTACCGCATCAGTGTTGTAGAACTCGAAACAACTCCTTTAAGGGAAAGAAAAATAGATATCGACTATTTAATCGACTATTTGATTGAAAAGATATCGCACCGCTTAAATGTAAAAGTAGCCGGTATCAGCAATAAAGCCCGTATCGCTTTACGTAATTACGATTTTCCCGGTAATGTCAGGGAGTTGGAAAATATTTTAGAAAGAGCTATAAATTTTGTTGAGGACGAAGGATTAATAGAAGTACATCATTTTCCACCGATGATAAAGAGTATAATAAATAAGAATGACATATATACAGAAAATGCACCATCTTTTTCGTCTCTGGCTGAAGCAGTATCATTTGCAGAAGAAACAGCTATTCTGAAGGCACTTAAAAATGCCAAAGGCAATCGCAACGAAGCCGCCAGAGCATTAAATATCCATCGCTCATTACTTTATAAAAAAATAATAAAATATAATATAGCCAGGAAAGGAGAGGGGAGGTATTAATACTACGATAAATAAAATTGCCGTTTTGGGAGCTGGCATTATGGGGGCCGGTATTGCTCAGGCTGCCGCCAGGGGCGGGATGAATGTTGTTTTAAGAGACCTGCAAAAATCTCTGGTTGAAGATGGGTTAAAGACCATAGAAAAAAACCTGAACCAGGAAATTCAGCAGGGGGAAATCAACGCTGAAGAAAGAGATAATATTTTGAGCCGGATTGAAGGTACTACTGATTTGGCAGAGTTGCATGATGTCGATTTGGTTAATGAAGCAGTAGTAGAAAATATGGCGGTCAAAAAGCAACTATTTGCCGAGTTGGATAATATTTGCCCTGAAAACACGGTGCTGGCTACTAATACTTCATCATTATCAATTACTGAAATTGCTGCTTCCACCAAACGTCAGGACAGAGTATTGGGGATGCATTTTTTTAAACCGGTGAAATCAGTAAAATTGGTAGAATTGATAAAAGGTATTGAAACCAGTGTTCATACTATTGATGTGGGGAGAGATTTTGCGGTCAGAATAGGAAAAGCAAGTGTGGTGGTCAACAGGGAAAGTCCTGGTTTTATTGTAAACCGCATCCTGGTTCCATATATAAATGAAGCTATTTTTGCCTATGCTGAAGGATTGGCTGAAATAGAAGAAATCGACAGCGCAATGAAACTTGGCGCCGGAATGCCTGAGGGACCTTTGGAATTAGCGGACAGAATTGGACTGGATACTATATATTCAGTAATGTTGGTTTTCTATGAAGAATTCCGTGACCCAAAATACCGACCGCACCCATTGTTTTCTACTATGATCAGGGCAGGGTATTACGGCGCTAAAAGCGGAAAGGGATTTTATAATTATCTATAAGAGTTAAGTTGGGAGGAGTGGAGAAATGGAGTTTAAGCCGAAGAAATCTAATGGTATCTGGATAGGCTTATTGATTAGTATATTTATCTTTGGATTTTTTTTATGGGGAATCGATTACTCACTGGGACCTGATGACAGAATTTTGGCAATAATGTTGTATATACCGGTATATGTATTTATTGGTGTATTTTTTATGCTATTATGGGGAGGCCTTACACTCGAATATATATGTGAAGAAACCCAATTGATCATTCGCTTTGGATTCATCAAAGCCAAAATTCCCTGGGATCAAATTAACACGATTGAAAGAATAGAGGGGAAAGTTAACTATTACTCTATATTTGGGATGAGTTGGCCGGGATTTATTGCCGGTTTGTATTCTGCCAAAGGATTAGGCTACGTTAAAATGTATGGTTCAGATAATTCACAAGGTTTTTTATTATTAAGAACTAATCTGGGCTTATATGGATTGACCCCTGATAGCAATGAATTGGCCGATAAAATTGCCGCTAAAACCAATCTGCAGGTAAATGCTGTCAATATGGACGATTTGTCTCCGGAAAAGAAAGGTATCAATATGCATGCAGACGGTTTTTATAAATTACTATTAATAATCAATGTTGTTTTTATAGTTCTTTATGGCTTATACTTACTGATATTCTTTCCCGGCTCCGGGGCGCCGTCTTTTATTATACTGCTGCTGATTTTGGCTATTGCACTGTTTTTCTTTACCCTTGGCAATGCAGCAAGATTATATCAATTCAGCACCACCGGTGGTTATGTTATGTTAATGGTTGGTATAATGGTAACGGGAATATTCTTTATTCTTTCGCTGTCAGAAATTCATCTCTAATTAAATGATAGCCATTAATATTATTTTGTTAACATAATATAATTATAGTAAATGATTTTAAACTTATAGCAAATTGAAAGGGAACCAATTAAAATGCAGTTAGGAATCATTGGACTGCCTTCAACAGGCAAAACATCAATTTTCGAACTACTAACAAATCAAACAGAGAATACTGCCAAAAGTACCCGACCAAATCTTGCCATAGCCAGGATACCTGACCAAAGGATCGATTTTTTATCAGATCTTTATAAACCGAAGAAAACTACTTATGCGCAGTTGGAAATAATTGATGTACCTTCTTTGGTACCCGGTATGGCTAAGAATACTGCCCAGTTTTTGGATTCAGTCCGTAAAGCTGATGCCTTGCTGCAGATCGTAAGAGTATTCGAAAACGAAAATGTGCCTTCATTAAGCGGTGCTATAAACCCGCTCAAAGATATCGAAACTATAAATTATGAACTATTGCTTGCTGACCTGGACTTAATTGAAAAAAGGATCCAACGGATCAATGAAAATAAAAAGAAAAACACTATGCTTAAAGAACTGGCATTATTAGAAAAAATTAAAGGGAATCTGGAAAACGGAATACCTATTTCATCATTTGATTTTGATGATGAAGAGACTGAACTTCTGTCGAACTATCAATTTTTAACCAGCAAACCAATGCTTATTTGTCTAAACATATCTGAAGATGTCATCAATGATTCTAGATATAAAGGGAAAGATGACGTATATGAATACGCACGTTTAAATCATATCAATTTAATTGAAGTGTCTGCCAGTATCGAGAAAGAGATTGCTGAACTTGATGAGGAAGATAAAAAAATATATATGCAGGAAATTGGCATTGAAGAATCCGGTGTAGTTAAAATTGCCCGCATTATGTATGGGAGTCTGGGTCTGATCTCATTCTTTACGGTAGGAGAAGATGAAGTCAAAGCCTGGACTATATCTGAAAATACTATAGCGCGTAAAGCGGCGGGCAAAATCCATTCTGATATCGAAAGAGGATTTATAAGGGCTGAGGTCATTAAATATGATGATTTAAAAGAATTAAAGAGTGTTTTACTGGTTAAGGACAAGGGGTTATTTAAATTGGAAGGAAAGGAATATGTTGTTAAAGACGGCGATATAATTAATTTCCGCTTTAATATATAGGTGATTTAAATGAGATCGATAGTTATCGGTGCTGGCAAAATGGGTTTTAGTATTGCCAAGTTATTATCCAATGAAAATCACGATGTTGTATTAATAGATAATAACGAAGAGCGCATACGTATAATCGATGATGTACTAGATGTGCAGGTTATTGCGGGAACCGGTTCATCATGGCGTGTACTTGAATCAGCCGGAGTAAGAAATGCTGATATGGTGGTTGCAGTAACTGAGATTGATGAACTTAATATGATCGCCTGCTTTTTAGCCAAGCAATATGGTGTGAAGACAACCATAGCCAGAGTAAGAGATACAGAATATGTTGAACAGCCACATTTCTCTATAGCAAATTTACTGGGGATAGACCTTATTATTAATCCGGAAATGGTTACTGCTTTTGAAATATTTAATATAATTAAGAATCCTGAGGCAGTAAATGTTGATTACTATTCTGACAATAAAGTGCTGCTGGCTGAATTTATAATCAGGAATGATTCACCGATCGTTAATAATCAGCTGAAGCAGCTTGACGCATCAAAATTTGTTATATTATCAATTGTTCACGATAATCATATGATCGTTCCCAGCGGTGACGATATTATCCGCGGCGGAGATCATGTATATATAATTACGAAAACTGAAGATATATCAGCCGTATTAAAATCGCTGGGTATAATACGTAAAAAGATTGAACATGTGACTATTCTGGGAGCCGGACGTACAGGATACTATTTGGCCAAAATTCTCGAGAATGAGATGAAGAATGTAAGTATTAAAGTTATAGAAAAAAACCCGCTTCGAGCCCGGGAGGTTTCGAATATGCTTTCTCGCTCCATGGTGATTAAAGGTGACGGAGCAGATCTTGATTTATTGACTGCTGAAAACATTGGCCAATCTGACATATATGTTGCTGTTACCGATGATGATAAATTAAACTTGTTATCCTCACTTATTGCGAAAAATATAGGAGTCAAGAAAACGATTGCCAAAGTTAAAAGAGAGGACATCCTGCCGTTAATGGAGGAAATCGGTATTGATGCGGTATTAAGTCCCCGGGTGCTTGCTGCCGGCTATATTTTAAAATATATTCGCCAGGGCGATATTGTTTCAGTAACAGTCCTGGGGAACGAAAATGCAGAAATGATTGAATTTAATGCACAATCAGGTTCAGTTGTTGTCAACAAGCAATTAATGAATATCAGGTTCCCGGCTGGCAGTGTTGTCGGAGCTATTGTCAGAAACGGAGAAGTCTATATCCCCTCCGGTGATTTTGAAATATTGGCAAATGATAAGGTTATGGTTTTTGCACTGCCGGCAAGTATCCATAAAATTGAAAAATTATTCAGCAGCAGGTTAAAAAAATGGTAAGAACTTCAGTAGTTTTAAAAAATTTGGGGAAAATCATTTCGATAATTGGCCTGGCAATATTTTCTGCTGCAGTTATCTCTTTATGCTTCGGCGAAGCAATTTTTGAACGCATGATGCTTGCCAGTCTTATTACAATGGGCACCGGTACAGTTATTATTCTGATTTTTAAAAATGATCTGACCATTAATTATCGCGAAGGATTTGCAGTCGTTACGCTTGGCTGGCTGGCAGCATCTTTGTTTGGTACATTGCCGTATTTATTAAGCGGTTATGTTCCTTCTTTTGCTGATGCGCTTTTTGAAACGGTTTCAGGTTTTACCACTACCGGGGCCAGTATCTTTGCCGATGTCGAAGGGCTGCCCCGCAGCCTTTTGTACTGGAGGAGCCTGACTCAGTGGCTGGGCGGAATGGGTATTATGGCTTTGTTTATTGCAATCATTGCTAATATCGGCGCTCGTGCCAATCAGATATTTCGTGCCGAAGTGCCTGGACCTGTGTCAGACAAGATCAGTCCCAGGATCCGCGAAACTGCAAAAATACTATGGATAACCTATCTGATTATGAGTGCGGTCCTGGTAGTCTTGTTGTATGTATTCGGCATGGATTGGTTTAATTCTGTTTGCCATACATTCACTACCATGTCAACTGGAGGTTTTTCAACCCGAAATTCCAGTTTGGCAAATTTTAATCCTTTGATACAATGGACCATTATTATATTTATGTTTTTAGCCGGGGCCAACTTTGCACTTCATTATCTGGCCTTCCGCAAACGTTCGCTTAAGGGCTACTTACTGAATTCAGAATTCAGATTATATTCCTTATTAGTAATAATAGCATCTGCTATTGTCTTTACAGGCATAGGACAGTACCCTGGAATCGAGGAAAGGATCCGGCAAAGTGCCTTTCAGGTAGTATCTATAATTACTACTACCGGTTTTGTCACCGCTGATTATAATATTTGGAGCCCAGTCAGCCAGGTAATTATATTGGCGTTGATGCTGGTGGGTGGTTGTGCCGGGTCAACTGCCGGCAATATTAAGGTAAGCAGATATATAATTTTAATTGAACAGGCCAAAGCAGAAATAAAACAAATGGTTCATCCGAAATCGATTTGGCCGGTACGTTATGGCAATAAGCCTTTAAATGAAGCTTTAGTAATCAATGTGCTTCAGTTTTTCTTCCTCTATCTGATGATTGTAGTAACGGGAGTAGTTGTTTTAAGCGTATTTGGTTTGGATCTGATTTCCAGTATATCTGCCAGTTTAAGTTGTATGGGTAATATAGGCCCCGGATTTAATCTGGTAGGGCCGGTTCAGAATTATGGACATCTGCCTGATATCAGCAAGTATGTTCTCAGCGGATTGATGTTTATCGGCCGCCTTGAGATTTATCCGGTTTTAGTCCTTTTTTCACCACTTTTTTGGAAAGAGTGAACATATATAAATAATTAATACTGAAAGCTGACCTTTGGTCAGCTTTTTTCTTTTCACAATAGTGTTTATGACACCGAGTTTTTTAATAACTCATATTATGGACTAAAGATATATAAAAGGAGTACTTGCATGCAGATCACGGGGCGGCACGATAAGGGACCTGTTGTTGGCATTATTACAACTGGCAAAAACGCAACTGTTCACACTAACGGCAATATTTCACACCTTTATAAAGATCTTATATCCTATGGCCGCAAAAAGGGTATATTTATTTATTATTTCTATCCCCGGAATATCAATTGGAGTCAGCGGAAGATAAAAGGATATTCGCATGATGGCAATAAATGGCGCAGCGGCAATTACCCTTTTCCGGATGTAGTTTATAATCGAATCCTCTATCGTACTGCCGAGGAATCAACGGAAGTAAAAAGTATCCTCAGGAAGTTTGAGCAGGATAAAGATATATATTTGTTCAATTCAAGGTTTTTAGATAAGTGGGAAGTTCATAAAGCCATCAGCAGCAATAAGGAAACAGCACATCTGGTTCCCGATACTGAACTGCTTACCAGAGAAAACCTTATAATCATGCTTTACAGACATAAAGAAGTCCTGCTTAAACCAAGACGCAGCAGTAAAGGTCACGGCATAATAAAAATAAAAATGTCGGGCGATTCGCTTTATTTATTTTCGCGTGCCGAGTGGAATAATCCCAGATGGATCAAAGCGGCAACAATTAATTCCCTTATAAGACAATTGGATGTTTTAAGAATTTTCAACCAAAACTATTTAGTTCAGGAATGTATAGATTTGACCCGATATAACGGAAGAATATTCGATCTTCGCTCCCAGTTTCAAAAAAATTGTGAGGGGAGATGGGTCATGACCGGTGTTGGGGTAAGAATAGCCGGCAAAAACCGATTTGTGACCCATATCCCCAACGGCGGGACTTTAGCTGCTTATAATGATATTATCCCGTCATTGGCTGAAATAGATTCTCACAATAGTCAAAGTTTTGATAAGCAATTAAAAAATATCTGCCTCTTTATACCAAAATTATTGGAAGAAAAATTACAGATTAACCTTGCTATATTAACTATGGACATTGGCATAGATCAAACTGGAAGGATGTTGATTCTGGAAGTCAACTCAAAGCCTGCCAGGTTTGATGAACCCCATATCAGGCAACGGCACCTGAATAATTTGATTGATTATTTCCTGTTTCTTACCGGGAAAAAGTATAAGAGGAATGATAATTAGTGAATTTGAATATAAATTGTTTTCCTAATGCGATGGGTGAAATGCTCTTAACGAAGCTTAAAAATAATTATGGCGCTGCTGAGAAGAAGTTTACTGTCAAAGGGTATGATTGTCTGAGAATAAGCCTTATGGAAAATGGGGCTAAATTAACTCGTGTATTAAACCAGCCGCAGGCAATAGAAAATTGTCTTGACCAGGAAGAACTTGCAGGAATATTTGCGGTCAACAAAATCCCTTTTGGCAATAGTACTGAGGAAACACTGATCAAACATTATGAATTATTTATATTTGATTTAAAAACCATTTCCATTAAGGTGCAAACTGAATCAAAATCAAAACCGCAGATCAAATATATTAAAGAAGCCGAAAACAGTAAGTCAACAGAAATTGCCCGCAAGGTCGTTTACTTGCTGGGATTGGATTTTGCAGTAGTACATCTGGCTCTGACCGCCCGGAGAAGATTTAAAGTAATAGCAGTAGACCCTTCTCCCGTTGTAAGGGAAAAGGATTTCAACACATTTTATAAAATGCTGAAAACCCTATATGAAACTGGCAACGAACTATTAACATCTGAGGTAAAATTAGGAGCTGACCCGGAATTTATGATGATCAATACCAAAAGCGGCAGGATGATATCTGCTTCAGAATTTTTCCCCCGCGATGGCACGGTCGGTTGTGACAGTATAAGAATTCCGAACCGCCAGCAGCGACCGATAGCCGAAATCAGACCTGCACCGGAAACTGAACCATTGGAATTGATCGATAATGTAAAAAAAGCCTTGAATAATGCCAATCGTCTGGCTTACTACCGTAATGTGAAATGGGTAGCCGGCAGCCAGCCGGTCAGCAGTTATTCGATAGGGGGACATATACATTTCAGCAACATTAAGCTTGATTATGCCATGCTGAGAGCCCTGGATAATTATTTGGGAATTACGGTATTTCTCCTGGAAGTGCCGGGAACAGCTGCCAAAAGACGCAAAAAATATGGTTTCCTGGCAGATTATCGGCTTAAAAATCATGGCGGCTTTGAATACCGGACTCCGGGCAGTTGGCTGGTTTCACAAAAAATAGCAACGGCAGTCATATGTTTAGCCAAAATTGTCGTCAGCCGTTATCTTTATCTTAATAAAAACTATTTAAATTCAACTGACGCTCAGGAAGCATTCTATGAAGGCAATCAGGACTATTTCAAACCCATATTCTATGATCTATGGCATTATGTTGAAAGAACTGATATGTATAAAAAGTATACTGAGGAACTAGCTATCATTCCCTATATGATTAATAACGCTCTTAACTGGGATGAAAAAAATGATTTACGTAAAAAATGGCGTCTCATTACTCCTAAAAACACTGCTCCCAGGCAAACGGCAAAGACTAATGTTCAGCCTAAAGTATCTGCTGCCAGAAATGTTACGGAGGGTAGTTCTTCCCGCATTGTCAACCGCAATACAGGCGATAAAATAAATCCGGGGAAAAAAAATAAAATTGATACGACCAGGAGTATTAATTTATCTGCAGCAGACATAAATAATATTCAACGCGGGCAAATAACCGCTGACAGAATAGTTATTTCAAGTCAAATCAGAGGACTATGACCAGCAGATGACATAAGTAATAAATAATTTCCCGAGAAATGTATCTGAATATTTTTAGTCTGATGGCGCTGCTAGTAAATAATACAATTTTCGACATATATTTGGCCGTTTATTTATTATGTTCAATATGTTATTATTATATTTGTCGAATTGGGGATTATAGTAAAGCTAAAGAAGGGGTAGGGAAAGCAGTGAACATAGAACAATTTGTTGCATTTAAATTGATCGCCCAAAATGAAAGTTTTACGAAAACAGCAAGAGTATTAAATATGACGCAGCCAGCAATAAGTGCTCAAATCAAACAACTGGAAAACAAATATAAGGTAAACCTTTTTAAAAGGAGCAACGCTGGGGTGGAACTAACTGAAGCAGGCCAGACATTTTACGATTACAGTGAAAAAATAATTGCTCTTTATAATGAAATGGAAGCAGAGATGCGCAAAAAATCATGCCCGGATTATTAAAGTTCATTTAAAATAAGATAAATAATTGATCATAAGAGCCGCTTTAAACTCTTAAAGGAAAGTAATAATGAGTTTTACGCGGCTTTTATCGCTTTTATTATGTACCTATAATGGTTATTATGTAAACTGTTAATGTTTTGCTTGTGCTATCAATCTTTCTTCCCTAACAGTTTACATGAATAACACCTGACGGAGCTTTTTGTCCTGCCATTACTTTTTTTTCTCTTTACGGATGATTGAATATGAAATTTATTTCATGTGGATAACTTCCAATATTTCACCCTCTTTTGCGACAGAGGTTGGCTTGCGACATGAATTGCGACAACTTTTTGTCGCAATTTTTTTCTCAAATTTTGAGTTTATCGTGAGTTATCTTAAAAAATCATACCTAAATCATTTTTTGCGACAAGCGACGCAAGTTCCTAAAGGTAATACTATACTTTAGTAACTTAAAATTTTATTCTTCACTTCCCTTAAAAACCTGAAACGGTATTCCTTTTATTAGGAGGTGCTATCTCACTTACTACATGATTTAGACGATCTAATTTAACTCTTAATTGCCGTTGATCATTTTCACTAATTTCTGAGCCGTTTAAAGCCTTTAAAACTAAATCATTCAACTGACTCTGAACTGCACAGGACAATCTAATTAATGCCCACTCATTAACTGTCATACAATTCAACTCCTTTACAAAACATAATCAAATAATAAACCCCAATATAACGCGGCTGCCGCTGGCTGACTTAGCCTACCATTTGTCCAGACCCGGAGCAAAGGGTAAAGGCTAAAGCCCGGTTCCCGCCCTTTACTCCGGGGCCCCCGGACAATGGTCTACGGCAGTTGCCACCGGCGGACGCGCTTTTCTTTCCCTGACTGACTCCATAAACTGACCGATAATAAATGCCCCTAATGACGACATTGTAAGACCATAACTCTGAGCTAAATTATCTAATTCATTTCTTAATTCTGCAGTCACCTTAATAGTAACCCTTGTATCACGTTTCATAATTTCACCCCTTTGTTAATTAGCATTATATTCCCTGCCATCACGCTACGGGCGATTCCTACGGAAACCCCCTTTAGCGTGATTGGGCAGTATGATATAATAGCAACTTATAATTATCATAACCGTAAGGCATAAAAATTGTCTATACTTTTCGCGAACAATTTATTCCCAACAGTCAACATAACACTTGTTTTACGAAGTACCCACTTCGAACAGGAAACCCCCCCCTCGACATCCTATCCGTTATACCACCCATGCTTGATTATTAATTATCTTGAAAATTAAAGTTTTTCTTTTTTGTATGTCTTATAGCCTTCCCCAACCGGTGTCGAGGGGGGGGAATTCTCCAGTATTACAGCAATTCACTATAAACCAAAAAAGTACCCTCACAATTTTAACCAGCGGGTACTTCCTAAAACATGGGGTTATTATGTTAACTAAGATATTTTTTACTGTTGTCTATTAATATCTCCTGACAGTTTATTAGAACTTTAATTCATGACCTTTATTTCATATTATTCATGAAATCCAGACCTTCTAATTTGCGCTCCAAGCGATTTAAATCTGTTCCGGCATGTCTTATATGTGTCCTTATACTTACTAGCAGTCAACATAACAACATAAAATTTATTAAATGCGGCCAGGCTTTTATTTTGCCATTTAAACAGATAAATGCTATTTCAACATAGTTTACATCCTATTTAATTTTTTACGTCGCTTATACGCTATTTAAATCGATGGTTTTTTTACTGTTTATACATATTGACAGATATATCATGATAATAATCAATTCTGATGAAGCTGCAATCAATTAATTTCATAATGGTTAACATAATAATATTATGTTAACCAAACGCTCATGCTGAAAATATCTTCCGGTCACTTCCCTTCTGCTCTTTAAAAATCCATGGTATTCATGAAATTATTTTCCATGATTTTTTGATTAGCAAGCTTTTTCAGGATAAAATTAATATCAGGCTGGTTATCCGGGAACATTCATAGTAAATAAAATGTTATGTTTACTGTTGACGGGAGGATGTAATTTAATTTGCTGTCACATAATGTAGATTTAAATCAGGTCATGAGCCAATTGCAGGCAGACCCTGCGACAGGCTTAAGCAGTGAAGATGCTTTAAAACGTTTAACAGAATATGGCGAAAACAAACTTGAGGAAGGCAAAAAAATATCAGTATTCCAGAGATTCATTACACAATTTAAAGATGTAATGATAATAATATTGCTCATCGCTGCAGCCATTTCTTTTGTCGTAGCCTGGCATGAAGGAGAAGGCTTTTTTGAGCCGTTATTGATTCTCCTGATCGTTATCCTTAATGCCATTGTTGGCCTTATCCAGGAAGGCAAAGCTGAACGTGCCCTGGAAGCATTAAAAGATTTATCGGCTCCCCAGGCACGGGTGACCCGGGACGGAAAAGAAATGATCGTTGATGCGGCTGCTTTGGTTCCCGGTGACATTATAAGCCTGGAAGCCGGGGATTTTGTTCCGGCTGACAGCAGGATCATAGAATCCAACAGCCTTAAATCAGAAGAGTCCGCCTTGACCGGAGAATCGGTGCCGGCTGAGAAGGATGCGACAGCTCAGGTTCCGGCTAATGCCTCGTTAGGTGACCGTTTTAATATGCTTTATTCCGGTTGCAGTATAACTTATGGCACAGCCAAAGCAGTAGTTACTGCTACGGGAATGAAAACCGAGATGGGCAAAATAGCCGATCTCTTGAAATTGGAGGCTGACACCCAAACTCCGCTGCAGCTCCGGCTGGCTGAGATGGGCAAATATATCGGCTTCATGGCCCTGGCTATTTGCGCGGTCATTTTTGTTATCGGTGTTTTAAACGGCATGGCTATTATCGATATATTTATGATCGCCATAGCTTTAGCTGTTTCAGCTATTCCTGAAGGCCTGCCGGCTATCGTAACGGTAGTTCTGGCTATTGGTGTGCAGCAGATGGTTAAGAAAAATGCCATCATCAGAAAATTGCCGGCGGTTGAAACTCTGGGAAGTGCTTCAGTTATATGTTCAGATAAAACCGGCACTTTGACCCAGAATCAAATGACACTGGTAAAGGCATTTCTTGCTGGTGAGGGTCGGCTGGAAGATATAAATGAAAACAATTCCCCTGCTGTCAGGAAGCTATTGCAATACGGTACGCTCTGTTCTGACGGTGCAGTGGAATTTGATCATGAAGGCGAAGAAAAGCATATTGGCGACCCTACAGAAACTTCCATTGTGATGGCGGCTATAAAAAACGGCATGCCTAAAGATGAATTAAACCAGAAGTATCCTCGCCTGGCCGTGCTGCCCTTTGATTCAAACCGCAAAATGATGAGCACCATCAACCAGGTTGATGGGAAGAATATTTTGATCGTAAAAGGTGCTTTTGATGTGCTGGCGCAACGATGTATTGCGGGCGATCTGGAAGCTGGACATAATTACACCGATGAGATGAGCCGCCAGGCTTTGCGGGTATTAGCAATTGCTTACAAAGAAATTGACCGGATCCCTGTGGAATTGAATGCTGCAGAGCTGGAAAAGGATTTGACTTTCATGGGCCTGGTTGGCATGATCGACCCGCCCCGGCCGGAAGCGCGTGAAGCAGTTGCTGTTTGTCGTGCTGCCGGCATAAAGCCGGTAATGATCACCGGTGACCATGTAGTAACCGCATCCGCAATTGCTAAAGATTTAGGCATCATGCTGGAGGGAGAAGAAGCAGTTACCGGCAGTGATCTGTCTGCCATGACCGAAGAAGAACTTAATGACCGGGTCAATCATATTTCTGTTTATGCCCGGGTTTCGCCGGAAGATAAAATTCACATCGTCCGCGCCTGGCAAAAGCAAGGGGCAGTAGTTTCCATGACCGGTGACGGGGTCAATGATGCTCCGGCCTTAAAGGCAGCAGACATTGGCTGTGCCATGGGTATTACCGGTACTGATGTTGCCAAAGGGGCAGCCGACATGATATTGACCGATGATAATTTTGCCACTATCGTCGATGCTGTGAAGGAAGGCCGGGGTATTTATGACAATATAAAACATACCACAGGCTTTCTGTTAGGCACTAATATAGGTGAAGTGCTGGTGGTTTTTACTGCTATGCTGATGTGGCAGGTTTCTCCTTTAATTGCTGTGCAGCTATTATGGATCAATTTGGTGACCGACAGCCTGCCGGCTATAGCCCTGGGGATGGAACCGGTTGAAAACGATGTCATGCAGCGCCAGCCAAAGGCAAAAGCAGAAAGCCTCTTTGCTCATGGCTTTGGCGTTCGCATCATGCTTCAGGGGGTTATGTTTGCTGTACTTACCCTGATTGGATTTATAACTGTCTGGAGAAGCACCGGGGATATAGTTGCTGCCCGCACCATGGCCTTTATCATTTTGGCAGGAACTCAAGTTTTTCATGCTTTTAATATGCGTACCGCACGCTCATTGTTCAGTATTGGCTTCTTCAGCAACAAGTATCTTAATGGAGCAGTATTGGTTTCTATCTTACTGATCATCCTGGTAGCCTTTATCCCGCCGGTAGCCAGTGCCTTCAGTCTGACTCAGCTTTCCGGTCAAATGTATATGACGGCGCTGGGATTATCACTGGTTCCCATTGTAGTTTTGGAATTCTTAAAAGCGTTTGGCCTGATTAAGAATCAAAAATAACTGGAAAGTAATACACTAAGACATATATCGATCAACAGTTAATTTTGACAACATGAATTTTTGTTGCAAAGCAGGCTTTTAACCGAGATTAAAAAGAGCTATCATAGTTTTAATATTAACCAGGATTATAGCTGGTATATTAAAAAAAGGGGGGGATAGTATTGAGTAAATCAAAAATAGCTGTTGATAAAGAAGGTCATGTATTGTTGGTTGGATTTGACCGGGCAGAAAAAAGAAATGCTTTAGATGTTGATATGTATTGGGATATAGCCTATGCTTTTGGCCGTTTAAACAATGATCCGGATCTTCGCTGCGGTCTGTTGTATGCTAAAGGCGACCATTTTTCAGCCGGTCTGGATCTCGTGCAATGGGCACCATTTTTTGCCGAGGGTAAAATGCCTGCCATGCCGGAAGGTGCAATCGATCCATTTGGCCTGGATGAAGACAATCGCCTGTCAAAACCTTTGGTTATGGCTGTACAAGGCATAACCTATACATTCGCTATTGAGTTCCTGCTTACATCTGACATAAGGGTCGCAGCATCTGATTTGCGCATGGCCCAGATCGAAGTAAAAAGAGGGATCTATCCTGTTGGAGGAGCAACAGTCAGGATGTTCGAGGAAATCGGCTGGGGCAATGCGATGCGGTATATTCTGACCGGTGATGAGATAAATGCTGAAGAAGCATATCGCCTGGGTATGGTCCAGGCAATCACCGAACCAGGTAAACAATTCGACAAAGCCCTGGAATTTGCGGTTAAAGTTTCAAAGCAGGCTCCTTTGGCAGTCCAGGCTGCGCTTAAGTCAGCACGAATTGCCCGAATACAAGGTGCCAAAGCAGCTATAGCAAGATTCTTACCAGATTTAATGCCGATTATGACCAGCCAGGATGCTGCCGAAGGTGTACAAGCCTTTGTTGAACGACGGGAAGCCAACTTCAAAGGTTGTTGATTACTTATTAAATTTAAAATGATTTCTCAGTAAGGGCAGATAATTTTCTGCCCTTGTTTTATTTTAAACTGATTATTATATCTTTCTCCCTGCCCTCCCCTATCATTTGTTATCCTGCTGGTATTATTTACATGTCTCTGGTCCTCCTCTATTAACAATATTGGATAAATACCGATATATTGGTATATGATTTGCCACATAATTCTATAAAAAGTGCAGGCTGGTTTAATATGGTTTAATATACCAGCCAATTTCAGGAGGATGGAGTTATATCTTGTCGAATTATGGTTTTTAATTACTTTTTTACATAATAAAAATAATACAAGGGAGGAATGTAAATTAATGAAAAAAGTAAGACGCAATACATATTATTTCATAGTTTCCTTTTTATCTGCAGTAATGATTCTGACCGCGGTTTACGTTAATCCGGCTCAAGTTGAAGCTGCAGCCGCAACCCGGCAAAATATTGTTCAAGAAACAGTGGCCAGCAGTTCAATTAATTCAACGGAGATTTATATTATTGATTCAGGAAAACCTGGCCCGGTAGTTATGATCACAGGAGGTGTACACGGCAATGAAACTGCCGGTGTAAAAGCAGCCAGTGAATATACAGATCTGACGATAAAAAAAGGCATGCTGCTGGTATTACCGGAAGCCAACCAGAATGCTGTAGCAATTGACAGAAGGATTGCAGAAGGCGGCAGCGATCTTAACCGTTCATTTCCTCAGACCAAATCAGAGAGTGCTGATACGATATTAGCCAGAGCCATATATAAAATAGTAAAGGATTATGATGTTGATTGGCTGATGGACATGCATGAAGGTATTGATTACTACAAAAACACCAAAACCGATTCAGTAGGCCAGACGCTGATATATTATCCGTCCCAGCAAATGACGCCAATGGCTAAGACTATTGTAAATACAGTAAATAAATCAATTTTAAAATCATATTATTACAAGTATAGCCTGCTAAAATATCCGGTCAAAGGCAGCCTGACCAGAAGCAGCGCACAATTCTTAGGGGTCAATGCTTTTATATTCGAAACTTCGCAGAAACAAACCCTTGCAACCAGGGTAAATCAACAATGTATCGCTGCCGATACTTTGTTAAAGCAACTGGATATGATATAAGACCAAACGCGTGGACGGTTTGCCGTTTGCTTTGCCAAACATACTTTTGGTAGTAACTTTAAACCGTCCCGTGTTTTTTTATAAAGCATCTAATTCTCCGGCAAACTGGTTTAAAGGTATTGCCAAAGCGTGATATTCCGTTGCGCCGTTATTTTCAATGTCCCGGTGGGCGAAAACTATACCGACTGCACTGCCTTCCGTGTTAATTACCGGGCTGCCGCTGCTGCCTTTTTTGACTGGTGCATTGATCTCAAATATAAAATAATCATTATAATTATAGTAGGAACCGATATTGCCCTGGACAGCGACTTGCTTGTAACCCAAGGGATTACCGATGATAGTAAATAATAACTCTTCGGAGGAAATTTCCTGCAGTTCCATTGGCAAATAAGGAAGATCGCTGCTGTTCAAACTGATTACAACTATGTCAGCATTGGCTATTTGCTTAAAATCATTACTGTAAAACGACTTGCCATCGGGGAAAACTATATTGATGCTGACGGCACCTTCAACCACATGGTAATTGGTTAAGATCAAACCCTTTGGTGCTATATTGAAGCCGGTGCCATTTTTATTGACGTTGCCCTCCCCTTTTGATTCCACCGATACTATTGCGGGTAAACTGTTCTGCACAATTGCTTCTTCTTTTAATTGCTGGTTTTGGGCAAGAAAACTCATATCACTGAAGAAAATACCCAATTGCGGAAAAGACCAAACCACAAAAGCAACCAGGATTATAAACGCTGTAAAAGTAAGAATTATTTTCCTGGCGCGCGGAGGCGAATATTCAACTTCCTCTTTTTCTTCATTAAAGGCAGAATCAAAATCTTCGTTATCAGAAAAATGGTTTTTGTCGTCGTATTTCATAGACCCTCCAAATTAACAGAAGCTATTTACATTATAATTGTTATTTCTTTATTCAGCAGGTAAAAAACAAACCCGATAAACAGCAGATGAATATCGGGTTTTTAATAAAATTATGTTTTCAGATATAAAACCTGACTATACCAGTTTACGGATTATTTGATCCCGGTCGCCGGGCAGGTAATCAATGATTGGAACTTCTATCATAGTATAGGCTCCCGGCTTTTGCCTTAAGGTTGCCCGGGCTGAAGCTAACATTATCTGGGCAGTCAAAGCCGGATTATTGATACTCATTTGCAGATTCATCAGCTGATTGTGAGTGGAACTGGAAACCCCTTTTCTCTGCATGGAAACTCCATGACCCATATCTATTAATGTATTGATATCTTCAACTGCGATAACTTTCGTATCGTCATGAGCGAAATAATCATCAGCTTTTAATCTAGCTGTGATATCTTCCAGGGTTTGGCCGGATTCCATCTCAACATAGACGACTCTTTTATGGATTCCTGCTCCCTGCGGCATGGTCATGGACAGAGCATTCTTTACGCCTTCAATAGCCCGTGCAGCTACCGAATGGCCCATACTCATGCCCGGTCCAAAATTTGTGTAAGTTATACCCTGCGGTGCCATGAATTCAAACATACACCTGACCATTGAATCAGTACCCGGATCCCAGCCGGCTGAAATAATGCTTACTGAATTATGTTTTTTGGCAATCAAGTCTGATTTTATACGATAGTCAGCCAATTGTCCGTGAATATCATAGCTGTCCACGGTATTGATTCCCAATGCCAGTATTTCAGCGGCAGTCTGCGGTACTAAACGGGTAGGCAGGCATAAAAGTGCAACTTTAATATCTGTTAGATCTTTGATATTATTAACAACCGGAATGTTTAAATGTTTCGTTTCCTGCAGTTTATTGGCTCCGGATGATCTTACCAAACCACCGATAACAAAATCCGGTGCTGCTTCAACTGCTTTAATGGCATATTTACCGATGTTCCCGTAGCCTACGATGGCCACTTTGTTTTTCTGTATCATTACTTGTATTCCTCCATTAAATACTTATTGATATTACCTGTATAAATTAAACTATAAATATTAACTGGTCAATTACCGGCCAATATGAATACAGTATTATTCATCAGTCAGCAACTGCAGGAAATTGGTCAGTATAAGCGCGGTCAAACCCCATACTACAGTATTTTCGTACTTATAAAATAATTGCGGGTAATTGATTTTTTTAAACGGATAATTACGCCCCTGAGGAATAAGAGAGAAGGGGAAATCATCGGCAGTCTGCAAACTGACGAGCAGCTTATGTATTTGCGGCGGGTGGTTTAAAAGATATTGCAGGGGAATAGGAATCAGCTCTTCAACTTCATTATTTAAATTAATATTTTCGGGAGAATCTATTAGGGCTGCAAAGGGGTAAATAATAGCTTTAAAAGGACTGACAACTATATCCAGCGGACAAATAACTTGAATATCCGATGATTTTAACCCCAGTTCTTCGCTAGTTTCTCTAATAGCTGCTGCCAATGGTCCCTGGTCATCTGGTTCAATACCGCCTCCCGGGAAACAGATTTCGCCAGGCTGATGATTAAGTGACATGGAGCGTTTTTCAAAGAGGACAAACAACTCATCATCTATTTCAGTCAGGGGAAGTATTACGGCAGATTTAACCATATTTTGGTGATTCATTATAGCTGCTTCCCGTGAATTTAGCTGCATTAATTTTTCTTTGTTAAACAAAAATCATTCTCCTATAGAAATTATGTTTGCTTTTATATATGATAGAACATTGCAGCAAAAATGCAATAATACACAGCAAAATTATCTGCCGTGCATTGGAAAACAACATTGATTATTTTACTTTCGGTACCTTAATATTGCTGACCATCAATAAAGCCAGAGCAAATACCAGCAATATAATTATCAAGGGGTTTATCCAGGCGGCCAGCAAAGAAATTGCTGCCATCAGCATGCCGGCAAATGTAATCGGTACACCTACAAAATATTCTGAAATATTCAGAACATTAAAACGGGCTAATCTTAAGGCCCCGCATACAATGAACAGAAGTGTTACAAGAATACCAAGGATAATAAAATGCAGCGATAATACCTGCGAGTAAATTAATATTGCCGGTGCCACACCAAATGAAACCAGATCACACAAGGAATCAAGTTCTTTTCCCAGTTCTGATTCGGCATCCAGTTTTCTGGCCACCTTTCCATCTAATCCATCCATGACCACTGCCAGCAGAATAAGAATGGCAGCAGTTTTATAATCATGATTCAGAGTGTAAATCAATGACAAGGAGCCCAAAATTATATTTAACATGGTGACTAAATTGGCAAAAGTTTTAGTCATTAAATTGAGCAATTACTGTTTCCCCTCCCCGTAAACTTTGGCCAGCTTTCACCAGAACTTCTGCGTTTACCGGTAAATAAATTTCCGTGCAGGATCCAAAACGAATCAGTCCCAAATGCTCTCCGGTTTTTACCGTATCTCCAGGATTGACCCATGATATAATACGGCGGGCTATAAAGCCAGTAATTTGAACCACCAATACTTTTCCGTAATCGGTGTCAAAACCGGTAAAATTGGAAACATTAAAATCTCTGGCATTGTTTCTGTAGGCCGGATGAAAACTGCAGCCATTTTTATTAGTATATGTCACAGTTCCGTTTATCGGCACTCTGTTAATATGCACATTGAACAAACTTAAAAAAATGGTGATACGGATAGCTTCGTCCTTAATAAACTGGTCTTCATAAATCCTGGTTATTGATTTAACCTTGCCGTCAGCAGGAGCAACAACTGAACCTTCTTCAGCATCAGTTTCCCGATAAGGATTGCGGAAAAAATATATGCAAAATATAGTCAATATGAGAAAAAACCAAGGCAGCACATCAAATGGCGATATATATAAAACAGCAGTTATAACTGCAAAAAAGCCAATGATAGACCAGCCTTCTTTGGCGATTAATTTATCATGTAACATCCCGACACCCCAAATTTCTAATTAATATATATTAATTACCGAAAAAACGCTATTATTCTTGTCATATTATTATATTATATAGTATTTGGCCTGTTGTATCTATTATTAAAGTAAATGAATCTATTAATGACAAACATCAATCATATTTTCCAGGTATAAGTTGGCACTTATAATAATCAGCCGGGAAAGGAGGGGCTGATTCTTAATATTTTGGCCCTCTTGCCGGCATTGTTATATATAAACAAAAGCGGGACAGCTTCTGTACCCGGGATATAGCCTTCAGCTATGAACAGGTATTCCAGATGCGCCATTCGCCGCCTTTCACGCGGCGTTTTATTAATTAAATCCGGAATATTGGCAGCTATGAAATGTTCGTCTTTAAGATATGAATAAAGTATTTCGTTGACATTATCAGGATTATTGCTGGTGAAGCCGCCAGGCAGATTATTTTTGGGGTTACAAAGAAAATAGTCCAGTTTCAGCAGTTCGACAAGACCGGTATCGTCATTATGAAAACTGACTATAAATGAATGCAATAAGGAATACTCCTCTTCCCTTCTATGTCCATAACGGAAGAAGTTATTATTGTTTAAGAAATCAGCTAATACTTGCCAGAAGGCAAAAGCATCACCCTGATAATATTGTTTTATTATGTAAGCAAGCAAGTTATCTGCTATGCCGGTATTGTAATAGCGGCTTATTAAATCCTCGATTTGAGATAGCTTCAGCAGTTCTTCGTAAGTAATATAATTATTGCCAAGCACCTGATAAGGCGGTTTTTGTTCGAATATATAGCCATATTCCCGGCTTTGATCGCGGATGGCAGAACCTTTCAGCAGTTTAAGGAATCCCAGCTGAATAACATCAGGTTTCAGGTCACATACATTATTAAATGATATTTTAAACCGTTCATAATCTTCATAAGGAAGGCCTGCTATGAGATCCAGATGAATATGGATGCTGCAGTTTTCGATCAGATAAGCAATGTTATCCCTTTGTTTATGCCAATCGTGATTCCGGTTTACTGCCGCAATGGTTTGCCGACAGGTAGATTGAATGCCGATTTCAAAATCAAACATCCCGACGGGAACTTTATGCAAAAATTGCAGCATTTCTTGCGATAAAAGCGTTACCTCGATTTCAAAATGAAATTTAGTGCTGTGATTATTTGCTATGATATATTCCATTATTTTCTGAGCACGTTTTTCATTGCAGTTAAAGGTCCGGTCGACGAATTTTATTTCCGGCACCCGAAGATCAAGCAAATATTTAAGATCTCTTTTTACTCTTTCCAGAGTAAAAAATCTTACCCCTTTGGTAGTGGATGAAAGGCAATAAGAGCAGTTGAACGGACATCCGCGGCTGGTTTCGTAATAAATAATGCGGTTATTATATGGTTCAAGGTTATTTTCGTAAGGAAAAGGTATTTTATCGAGGTTATCGATCAATGGCCGGTCACGGTTGGCAATTATCATCGATTTATGCCGGTAAGTTAAACCGGCTGTTTGTTCCGGGCTCACTTGCTGATGCAGACAGTGCAGCAGTTCATGCAGGGTTACTTCTCCTTCGCCGCGAATTACATAATTGACCGTCGGGTTTTCATTAAGAAAATGTTCAGCATCATAGGAGACTTCCGGTCCCCCGGCAATGATTTTAACTGCGGGCAGAACCTGCTTAATATCTGCGCATAATATTTTGATCGATTCTATATTCCATATGTAACAGGAAAAACATAGCACATCAGGCTGTACAGAATAGATGTCGGACAATATTTTGGCGACCGGTTCGTTGATTGTGTATTCTCTGATATATATATCTTTAAAGTCATTTTGACAATAAGCTTTCAGATATGCCAATGATAATGAAGAATGAATAAATTTGGCATTAAGCGTCGTAAGCAGGATTTTCATAACATTCCTCAATTCATAATAGCGTTTACTCTTCCCCAACTACCAAAATTTCAGTCTGCAGTTCAACATCGAATTTTTCCCTGACCTGCGCCTGAATATAGGTGATCAGTTCAAATACGTCATCAGCTGTAGCGTCGCCTTTATTGACAATAAAGCCGGCATGTTTTTCCGAAACTTGTGCACCGCCAATGCTAAATCCTTTTAAGCCAAGTTGTTCAAGCATGGGACCGACATAAAAACCAGGCGGGCGGCGGAATGTGCTGCCGGCACTGGGCATTTCCAGAGGTTGTTTTTTCTGCCGCTGCTGCCTGAAATCAGCCATACGCTGTTTTATTGTTTCACGATCGCCGGGCGTAAGTTTTAAACGGACGGCAATAACAATATAGGAACTGTTCTGCAATATAGTCCGGCGGTATGCGAATTGCATTTCCTCATTGCTTAAGCTAAGCTGATTACCATCGGTATCAATGGTTATGACCTCTGAAACTATATCCTGCATTTCTCCGTCATAGGCTCCGGCATTCATGACCACTGCCCCGCCTAAACTGCCGGGAATTCCTTCAGCAAATTCCAGGCCGCTTAGTGAGTTATCCGCCGCTATCAATGATAAATCGGCCATACTGATTCCAGCTTCAGCATATATTTCATTTCCATCGGCGCTAACTTTATTAAGTCCGGAAGCGATTTTCACCGCTACGCCTCTTATGCCTTTTTCCCGCACCAGCAAATTACTGCCCAGGCCGAATATAAATAATGGTATTCCATTCAGGTGACACCATTTTACGGTATCTACCACTTGTTCAATGCTTTGCGGGAGAATCATTATATCAGCCAGGCCGCCGATTTGAAAAGTGGTGTGGCATTTCATTGGTTCATTAAATTTTACGACCTCAGGCGGCAGTATTCTGAGTAACCCAGTATACATAGTCGAACTCCTTTTATAGTTTTATCTTAATCTATTGTCAATTTCATGCCTTTATTCCATGTGTTATTGATTATACCGCATATTTTAAGGTTTTATAAATGACTGTGATAACTTTTATGATATAATAGCAAAGAATTAAGAAGTTTACTATTTTCCATATAATAAGGGAGTGGAAATTGATGGATTCCGTAAGTATTAGAAAAGACTTGCTCAATATGTTGGGTGAGCAAAAAGTGCTGACCGAAGAGCTGGATTTAATGTACTATTCGTATGACAGTTCTTTTTTGACCCAATTAAAGCCGCTTGACCCCTGGGCAGTTGTATTGCCGGACTCAACTGCCGATATTCAGGCTATTATGAAATATGCCTATGAAAACCAGATCGATGTCATTCCCCGCGGTGCCGGAACCGGAGAAACCGGCGGCAGTGTAGCTTTAAACGGGGGTATTGTTCTGGATCTTTCCAACTTTAATGAAATCGTGGAAATAGATCAAAAGAACATGCAGGTAATTGTCAGGCCGGGAGTAGTCCATGCTGAATTAAACAAACGCCTGGCGGAATATAATCTGTTTTTCCCCCCGGATCCCGGCAGCAGTTTGATGTGTACTGTGGGGGGAATGGTGGCCAATAATGCCAGCGGCCTCAGAGCAGTAAAATACGGCTGTACAGAACAATATATCCTGGGTCTGGAAATCGTTTTGCCGAATGGTGATTTGATTTATACCGGCGGCATGAAGGCCAGGACTTTAAAAAATGTTTCCGGTTTAAATTTAACCAAACTTATGGTCGGTTCTGAAGGTGTTTTAGGAGTTATCACCCAAATTCGTCTGCGCTGCTGGCCTAAGCCCAAAGCCCGCGGTATAGCGATGGCAGTTTTTGATTCTCTGGATGACGCACCGGCAACAGTCCTGGAAATATATCAGGCGGGAATTATGCCATCCGGAATGGAAATATTGGATAGTTCTGCTATAAGTGCAGTTAACATGTTTAAGCCGGAAATCAATTTGCCGGAGGCGGAAGCTATTTTACTGTTTGAAGTTGATGGCAATCCTCCTTCAGTTGAATATGAAGGTAATGTTATTAAAGAAGTGGCCGGCCGCAGGGCAAGAAATGTCGAGTGGTCGACAGAACCACAAAGAATGGCTCAATTGTGGGAAGGACGCAGTGTTACAGCCACCGCCGCAGCCCGGGTCAGAAGTGACGGTACCCGTGTATTTGCCGGCGAAGATATAAGCGTGCCTTTGTCCAAAGTTGCTGATACATTAAGAGCTATCAGGAAATTGGCAGACAAATATGACATTAAGGTTGTAAATTACGGCCATATTGGCGATGGCAATGTCCATACTGCCCCGGTCATCAACACCTCAATCCCTGAAGAAGTCGAGCAGGTCAAAAAGTTGGTGCATGAAATTCACTTACTGGCTATCGAACTTAATGGTTCGACCACCGGTGAACACGGAGTAGGAGCAGTCCGCCGCCCTTATGCGGAAATCGAGCACGGCCTGGCCGTAGAATATATGAAAAAAGTTAAACAGGCATTTGATGATAAAGGGATCATGAATCCCAATAAACTTTTTTAAATAATGTTGCGGGAAAGAGGTCAGAGTCGTGGATTTTAAGAATTTGCCGCCTGTAAAAGAACAAATTATGAAATGTGTTCGCTGTGGAAAATGCCGCAGCGTCTGTCCGGTATTTGCAGAATTGCGTTATGAATCCGCTGCCCCCCGGGGTCATGTATTCATGGTACAGATGCTCAGGGACGGTGTAGTAAAGCCATCCGAGGAAGTCAGCAAGCGCCTGACCAACTGTCTGATGTGTGAAAAATGCTCGGCTAATTGCCCTTCCGGGATCGATATTCACGAATTGAATGCTGCTGCCCGTTCATATATCAGCCAGACTAATCCCAGCCTAAGTAAAGATTTGATCTTTGATACTTTATGGACAAAGCCAGCTTTATTAAACTTCTCAACTTCACTTATGTGGGGTGTACAAAAAACCGGCCTGCAAAATCTAGCCCGTAAATTAGGCCTCATGAAATTGCTGCCGGGTGAATTGCCGCAAGCAGAGAGGATACTGGATGCGGTCCCATTAAGAAATGCCCGCAGCATGATTGCAGAATATAATCCGGCCAAGGGTGAGAAAAAATATAAAATCGGATATTTTTTAGGTTGTGCCACTGATTTGCTCAATCCTGATATTGCTCTGGCTACTATTGAAGTATTGACCAATAACGGCTGTGAAGTTATTGTGCCGCGCCATTCAAAATGCTGCGGTCTCCCTCAAATAGCCAACGGTAAAATTGAGACTGCCCAACGGCTGGCAGAACATAACAGCCGGATTTTTAATGCGTATGATTTTGATTATATTGTTACTGATTGTGGCTCCTGCTCTTCTGCCCTGTCCCCTAAAAATATGCATTTTTTGCTGGGCGAGACTGAATATGCTCTGGAGGGAGAAAAATTTGCTGCCAAAGTAATTGATTTAAGTAAATTCTTAATCGATGTTTTAGATGTCAACATCCCGGCAAATAATAATGCCAGAAAAATAACTGTTACTTACCATGATCCCTGCCATTTGGCCAATGTGCAAAAGATAAAGGAGCAGCCGAGAGAATTACTTCGAAGGATCCCGGGAGTTAAGCTGGTGGAAATGTCAGATACCAATTATTGCTGTGGAGGTTCGGGAACTTACAGCATTACTCATTATCAGACTTCCATGAAAATCCTGGACAAAAAAATGGCGATGATAAAATTAACTGGTGCTGAAACAGTTGCTACCTGCTGCCCCAGTTGCACCATGCAATTGAATTTCGGCATCAGGGAGCATGATATGAATTGCCGGGTAGTTCATCCCATCCAATTGGTTAGAGATGCAATCAGGCGTAAAGCTCTGCATTCCGCCTGAGATGGCAGAAGAATCAAATCAACTTTATTCGGCACTTTACCGCTGCAGTAAAGTGCTTTATCATTTCTATTAAAAGACTCTGAGTTTGGTGATTTTATGAGTAAACGCTTAATTAAAAAGATATTTAAACAGGTAAGGGATGCCAATTTAAAATATAATCTGATAGAAAACGGCGATCAGGTGGCAGTTGGCCTGTCTGGCGGCAAGGACAGCCTGACCATGCTCTATTTTCTGTGGCTGCTGCAGAAGTATACCCCGCTGGATTTTAACGTCTTCCCTATTCATATCGATTTAGGCTGGGATTTAGAATTATCACCATTACAAGATTATTGTCAAAGTCTTGGCTATCAGTTGATGATCAAAGAAACAAATATCGGCAAAGTGGTTTTTGAAATCAGGCAGGAGAAAAACCCCTGCGCACTTTGTGCCAACCTGCGCCGGGGCGCACTTAACAACTCGGCTAAAAGCATTGGCTGCAATAAAGTTGCATTGGGACACCATTTGGATGATGTAGTCAGCACATTGTTCCTTTCCATGCTTTATGAGCAACGCTTCGAGGTATTTAAACCCCTGACTTATCTCGATCGGGTCGATATAATCGTAATAAGGCCTTTAATATATGTGGCGGAAAAAGATATCGACCATTTTGTACAGACGGCAGATATATCAGTTGTTCAAAATTTATGTCCGGCAGATAAAAAATCAAAAAGAAATGAAATCAACCATTTATTATCTAAAATCGAAAATGACCATCCGGGCGCTAAGCGCAGCATTTTGCGAAGTATTGAAAATGTTAATGAAAATAATTTCTGGAAATAAACCCGAACATTTGTTTTGCAATTATATTTATGTTATAATTTGGTCAAATAAATCATAGGGGGTGCCATATGTCGGAAGAAATAAACCTGACTAACCGCCAGAAACTTATTATGGATTTTATAAAGAAGCAGATAAAGGAATCCGGGTATCCGCCTTCGGTCCGCGAAATCGGGCAGGCTGTCGGTTTAAAGTCAAGCTCCACTGTTCACGCTCATCTGGTCCACCTGGAAGACATGGGATTGCTGAAAAAAGACCCTTCCAAACCCCGTACGGTTATTCCCCTTGAGCAGCCAGACTTAACTATGGTCAGCGATACGGTTTACCTGCCGGTAGTCGGCGCAGTAGCTGCCGGAACTCCAATTCTGGCGGAACAGAATATTGACGGTCACATGCCGGTGCCGGGAGAATTTATAAAAAGCGGCACTTCCTTCATACTGAAAGTAAAAGGAGAAAGCATGATCGAGGCCGGAATATTAGACGGTGATTTTATCATAGTCAGGGAACAGCCTGATGCCAATAACGGTGATATAGTGGTGGCCTTGCTGGAAGATGAAGCAACAGTTAAAAGACTTTATAAACATAAGGATCATTTGGAATTAATACCTGAGAACAGCTCGATGCAGCCAATTATAACCAGCGAAGCGAGAATTGTAGGTAAAGTGCTGGGACTTATGCGGCGGATGTAATATATTTATAAAAATATGAATAAAAATACACCTCGCAAAATCAGATGTTTCTGAAATTTAAGAGGTGTATTTACTTTTGCGGGATTATATAAAATTTACTTAGAATTTTTCCAGATACTCATCGATTTCCCATTCATAAACCCGGGAGCTGTAATTTTCCCATTCTTTAATTTTGGCCAGCCGGAAACGTGTATAAATATGCTCCCCTAAGGCTTCCTGAATCAGTTTGTCATCTGCCAGTTCATTTATGGCTTCATATAAGTTTTCCGGCAAGGAATGTATGTTGTTGATTTTTCTTTCGCTTAGATCCATTTCATAAATATTCTGTTCCACAGGTGCAGGCGGTTCCAGCTTATTCTTTATTCCTTCCAGACCTGCTTTTAAGATAACTGCCAGGCCAAGATAAGGATTACAGGTCGGGTCAGGATTGCGGATTTCTATGCGGCTGCCTATACCACGCCGGGCAGGTATTCTTATAAGCGGACTGCGGTTACGGTAGGACCAGGCAATATATACCGGGGCTTCATAACCTGGCACTAAACGTTTATATGAATTTACAGTTGGACAGGTGACGGCTGATATTGCCCGCGCGTGCTTCAATACGCCGGCAATGAAATGCCAGCATGCACTGCTTAACCCGTCCTTTTTCGTTTCATCATAAAAAGCATTCTTCCCGTCTTTAAATAAAGATACATGCAGATGCATACCGGAACCGGCAATACCGTATATCGGTTTCGGCATAAAGGTAGCATGCATGCCATGTTTTTGGGCAACCGTCCTTACTACTATTCGAAAGGTAACAATACTGTCAGCAGCTTTTATTGCATCCATATATTTAAAATCAATTTCATGCTGCCCCGGGGCAACTTCGTGATGGGCAGCTTCAATTTCAAAACCCATGCTCTGTAAAGTTTCAACCATATCGCGGCGGGCATCTTCTCCCTTATCGACCGGAGGCAGGTCAAAATAACTGGCTTTATCATTGGTTTTTAGTGTTGGCTGGCCGTTTTCGTCCAAATGAAACATAAAAAATTCCGGTTCCGGACCCACATACATGGTGTAGCCTAATTCTTTGGCTTCCTGAACGCACTTCTGCAGCGTATAACGCGGGGAACCTTCAAAAGGTTTGTTACCCGGATCATAAATATCACATATCAATCGTGCTGTTTTACCTTTGGCATCACTGTCAAAGGGCAAAACCAAAAAAGTATCCGGATCTGGCTTAAGATACATATCTGATTCTTCAATACGTACAAAACCTTCGATGGACGAGCCGTCAAACATCAATTCACCATCCAGGGCTTTTCCCAATTGGTCTGCGGTTATCGAAATATTTTTCATTACTCCTAAAATATCAGTAAATTGAAGTCTTATAAATTGTACATTGGCTTCCTGCGCTTTTTTCAGGATTTCTTCTTTAGTCAATCTGCCCGCCTCCCATTTCTGTGTGTATCAACTTAGTAAGATTAACATATTTATAAAAGCTTATCAATTTCTTAAAATACTTTTATCAAAAAGGAAATAAAGATACCAACTGCCAGGGCAAACTGAAATACTATCCCGGAAAACATGCCAATGACCGCACCGATTCCGGCCCTTAATGATTTTTTAGCATCCTGATTGGAAATATACTCACCAATAAATGCACCGGCTAAAGGCCCCAGTATTAAGCCAACAGGAGGAAAGATAAATATACCGGCAGCCGTTCCCAGCAGTGCACCTGCCAGACCGGTTTTTGTGGAACCAAAGAATTTAGCTCCCATAACGGTTGATAAATAATTGAGCAATACCGATAAAAGGGTCAGGCTGCCTAAGATAATCAGATAATTTAATGATATAACATTAAAGCCTTCCCACCAGCCGTAAGCAATTATGACAACGAAGATCATAGCCACACCCGGCAGCATTGGCAAAATCGTTCCGAGTATTCCTATAACACAAAGAATAATAACCGCAGCCAGCACAATAGTTTGTACACTCATTCTAAACACCTGCTTTTCATTACAATAAAATCGTTTCGATCAATTGGCTTATTACAAAACGGGCATGTTCATATGCCAGTCCCCCCTGCATGAAAACTGCATATGGCTCCCGGGCCGGAGCATCACAGGAAAGTTCGATCGAGGAACCCTGGACAAAAGTACCGGCAGCCATCACTACTTTATGTTCATAGCCGGGGAGTTCTCCAAACTCCAGGGTCACATCATTATCGACCGGTGAGTTGCTCTGTACGGTCTGGCAAAACTTAAGCACCTGATGCTGATCTTTAAGTTTGACAGCCTGGACAATATCACCCCGGGGTTCATTCCAGCGGGGAAAAACTTCATAGCCAAATTCCTCAAAAACATAAGCTAATAATAATGCACTTTTCATGGCTTGTAAAACAATATGCGGGGCCATAAACAAGCCCTGAAATAAATATCGCTTGCCAGTCAGACTGGGGCCTAAATCTTTGCCCAGACCAGGAGCAGTGATCTGGTAAGAAACGTATTCCACCAAATCTTTTTTCCCGCATATGTATCCCCCGCCCGGGGCCAGTCCGCCGCCGGGATTTTTGATCAGTGAACCTGCCATTATGTCAATATCATATTTACTCGGTTCTTCGTGTTCCACGAATTCTCCGTAACAATTGTCAACCATAATAACCGCATCCGGCTGTTTGAAACGGATGATTTTAACCAGCTTTTCAATGTCCTCCAGCCCCAGGGCAGGCCGTAATGAATATCCCCGCGAGCGCTGTATCAATACTAATTTGGTCGGGCTTATAAGGGCTTTTTCAATTGCTTTGATGTCAGGTTGTCCATTGGCGTCCAAAGCTGCTTCACTGTATTCTATTCCCTGCCAGGTCAGGGTTCCGTAACTTTTACTGTCAACTCCGATCACTTTCTTCAAAGTATCATAGGGACTTCCTGCTGCTGAAACCATCCTGTCGCCAGGTTGCAGCAGGCTCAACAAACAGGCGGAAATAGCATGGGTACCTGATATAATTTGTCCTCTCACCAGTGCGTCTTCACTGTTAAAAATATCAGCATAGACTTCTTCCAGCAGATCACGGCCAATGTCACCATAGCCATAACCGGTTGAAGCTGCGAAATGGTAATCACGTACATGCATTTTCTTAAATGCATTCAAGACTTTTACCTGATTATGATAGGTGATCTCTTCCAGTCTGGTGAACTCATCTTTAAGAACTTTTTCCGCATCTTTTATTATCGATAGACTGCTCAATTTTTTTCCATCCTTACAAACTAATTTTGAATACTTTTTTCGGGTAAATCAACATCTTCAATTATCATCAAGTCGCGGCGGCTTAAGCCATCCCGGTCTATGATCCTTAAAGCCTGGAGGCGGATGGATTTCTCCACCAAATTCCTTGCGTACCTGGCATTACCGCTATGGGGATGGCGGGTACGAATAAAATCCGCCAGTTCATTTTTCAGTTTCCAGCGTCCGCGGCTGGAAAGCTGGTATTCCCTCTCCGCATACATCTGCAGGGCAATTTGAAACAACTCTTCTTCATTATAATCACAAAAATCAATATGAATAGGAAAACGTGATCTGAGACCGGGATTGGAGCGGATAAACCGGCTCATTTCATTTGAATAACCCGCCAAAATTACGATAAAATCCTGACGATGATCTTCCATCGCTTTGACCAAGGTTGCTATAGCCCCCCTTTGTGGAAGAAATTATTTTCTTCTTAAACGATAGAAATTATCGGGTTACAACACGATAAATATTAGAATTGGTTTTGTAAATAGTTCTGTACTGTCTCCCTAAATCTTACCTCGTTTGGCAAATTACTTACTATCTACATTACTAAACATCTTCTGATTGAAATTTTTGCTACAATCAAACCTGTTACAATGAGTCTATCATAATTTCAAATAGACGATTAATGATTTTTCCTTCTTTCTCTTCCAAACCGCCTATTCCGAAAGCTGTTGTAAAAGCTACTTTCTTTCCGTTAACAATCAAATCTGATCCTTTTTTACCTAATTCAAATGAGATGTCTGTAATTTCTTTTAATGGAATACAATTAATGGTCGTCTTCAGTATTCCTCTCCGAATAGATAATCTAAAATATATGTTTTCATTTGTAAGTAGTATTCCTTCCTTTGCCGATTTAAAAATAGTATCATCAATCAATAGAAGGGGGCGTTCCTTTTCATTATCATAAGGCGCATATAGTTTTTGAGCGTTATTTAATTTTCTTTGTGAAATAAATCGGCCATATTCATAATTAGCATAAGGCCGCGGAATTTTTTCAAAGTATCTTTCAACAATTTCAATCAAAGATTCATTAACCATTAATGTACTCCCTTTGAATTATTATTAAATTCCCCTTGTTTGTTATAAACTAGTTTTGTTTTACCTATTAAACCTTTCAGAGCGTCTAATCAAAATTTAATAATATTATTGTCTAGTGACTTCTTCAATTATTAAGTTTACTAATTCCTGGAATATTATTGCAGCCTTTCTATCAAGGAAATCAAAAGCACTTGTCATCCCTTTTTTCTGATTATTTATATATATCCATCCAAAATACCTTGATTTTATCCTAAATGACTTGAGTTTATCTAATGCAATCTTATTCTTCATTTCGTTTTTCATTATCGTAGGGCTTAAATTATAATAAACATATTTATTTGTTATTACAATTCCCGATGTTTTTTCTCCAAGATTCTCCACCAAAAGTAAGGGTATTTCCTCTTTAGGATCATAGTCAGCATATTCTTGTCTTGCTAAGCTAATTTTCTCCGGGTTGATAAACGGGTTCGTGTAAAAATGATAATATCCCCAAAGGCGACCACCCTGATTATGCTTTGAAAAATAATTATTAACTAACGGAAATACTCCAGCGTTGTCAAGATGTTTCCACTCACAAGTTGGATAATAGTCTATTTTAAGCGTTTCACTTATTTCATCTGGTTCTCTATGTTCATAATTTTTTAATATAATATTAATAAATTTTTTCAAAAATAATATCTCTCTAATAGAGCTAATTATTATTGTTCCTATTTTCCTCCCATTAAGCTCAATATAGTTTACAACCCATCTAGAATGGATTTTTAAAGACTTTATTCTGTGTAAGTCAATGCAATCTAGTGCTGTAAGAATTGGCGGGAATGAAGCTAATCTATAATATAATCGTTTATTACTAATAAAAAACCACCGTAATTGAAAAGACTCCGTATATCCCATACAGAATAATAGCGGTAGTTCTTCTATAGAGTCGTATTCCGGGAAGTCATTCTTAACAAGATTAATTGTTTCCTGATCAATATCGGAATAAATCAATGTTTGTTTAAGAAACGGTTTTCTTTGTTCCTCAATTGCCCTTAAAAGCTTTTGATTGGACATTAATATCCTCCAAATTCTTTTCGTATTGCTTTTTCAATTTCATTTTCTACAGTCATAATATCGCCGACTATTCCGCTAGGTTTTCCATCATAACTACAAGGTGAATTTGCGCTAGCACGAACTGCATTGTATATTGCTACTGCTCGAGGTCCATATTTAGCTATATTACATGATGTTTGTATTTCAATTTTAACTAAGGCCGTATTTATTCCAGTTACAGTTACCCCCGTAGCTGAAGCCATACCGCTTACAGGGGCAGCACATACTACTATAACTGTACCCCCAGTCCGAATATACGCAGTAACAGCTTCCTTCGAAGTCAAATATTCTCCTGTATCCTTTAACGCTAGCGCAGTCCCATTGCCAATCTCAGGCATACTATTAATGGTGTCCACAAATGCCTGATAAGCCCCACTGAGTCCTGAGGGTATATCATTTATGTCCTCTTTTAATGCTGCTCCCAACGTATTACGTCCCTTACTCCCTGCTTCCATTGTTGGTGTCACTTTTACGCCGCTGCCATTATGCATCAAATAAAAACCTGCCGCTGTTTCAACTACTGCTCCTTCAGGCGGTCGGCTGCCGTCAGGCAACGAAGTAATTCCATCTGTTATAGTGCCATGTATTACATCTCCGTTTGGCATAGTAACATCACCGACCGATAATCCCCGCGGGTCGATAAAACGAATCGGGTTATTGTTACAATAGACATACCAGTTCAACCCGTCTCTTATCGGGTCTTCGCTGATAAACCTGCCGGTCTCCGGGTCATAGTATCTGGCTCTTAAATAAACATTGCCGCTTTCTTTGTCCAGGTATTCCCCGCAGTATCTGAAGGGGTTGGGATCGTCTGGCTGGGGTTCCTGTTCGATTCCAAAGGCGTCATACAGGTAGCTTGTGGTTACGGTCCCCTGCTGGTCTGTCAGCTGGTGGTTGCGGTCCCTTGCTGGTCTGTTAGCTGGATAACATCTCCATGATTGTTATATAGATAATAACCGTTTAGGTCGCTTTTTATCAACTGGATTCCCCGGATGTATTTATCTATTACCTGGTCACTGCCATTTAACTCCATGACTATATTGCTGCCGTCCCATATATGTTTGGTTTCCTGGCCGTTTACTGTTTTGCTTATCCTTAGTCCTTTTGTGTTGTAAGTGTATTGGGCGGTGGTTGTGGGTGTGAGGTAGGATGTTAATCGGTTAAATCCGTCGTATTCATAGTATTCGTAATCAAGGGTATTAGTCCGGGGTTCCAGACTGATTCCTGCTGCTGCTCCGCTCTGTTCGGTTAAATCATTATATATTTTGCTGATCTGGTTGCCGTTGGTATCATAGTAGTATTCGGTGGCGGCTAATATATTGTTTTCTGTTTCGGTTTCTTCCCAGATCAAACGGTCATTAGCGTCATAGAGATAATTAGTTTCAACCGGGGTGGTTCCGCTTATGTATTTTTTGATCCGGTTGCCGGAAAGGTCGTAGGTGTATTGGGTATCGATATCTGCTTCTGTTTCTGTTTTAAGCCTTCCCAGACCGTCATATTCGTTACTGTTTACTATATTTCCTCACTGTCTGTTATCTGTACTACGAAACTTATTGATATCTGATTCCTGTTGTTTAATTAAATATAATCCCATTGGGAAACTGGCTATTATTAGATAGATTAAGGTTCCAAACTCTGTTTGTTCCAGCCATGCAAAAAAACCGGGAAATAGATCTATTAATCCCAAAAATACAAGAGAATACGCAGAAAATAATACAATTATTTTTATATTTTTTTTAATTGGAATACGAAGTATTAAATAATTAAAGAATGCAAAAATAGCAATAAACACAAAAGAAAATGGCAGTATTAGCAACCAATACTGATTACGAGGTTTTAACACAGGCTTAAATTTTTTACCACTCAAAACTTATACTTCCTCCCACTATACCGAAACCATATGAAGCCTTAAACTTACCCGGTTTCAATATGACATATCCTCCAGCCGATATAAACAACGCACTCCCTGTTATTTTAACCTTTTTCACATTAACGGTTCCAGAGACTTCAGCCATCGTACCAATAGCCCCAGCTTCTATTTTTGATTTTTTTATGTTTTTATTTAATGAAATATCCAAACCTGCTGAAACATTAGGACCTTTAGCACTGCAGATAATATTATTCGATAATGGTGCAGATGCGTCTCCTAATCCTGCAGATACCGTTGCATTTAATGTAAGTAAATTACCCTCTGGCAATTTTGGGATATTCCCTACATCAATAATATTAGCATTCCCAATAGTTAGTTGAATACCAGCCTCTCCATAAGCTGTCTTATTGGTTATTGTATTTCCATCAGCCAATCCGATTTCATTTGACCCTCTGTATTTATTTCGAATGGATTCTGCACATGCATGGGCAAAAACTCTAGCCTCATCAGTTGTGGCATCTTGCCATGCTTTTCCCAATTTATCCAAATCATCAAGATCTTTTTGACTGGTAACATTTTGTCTATCCCACTCGGTTGTATTTCCGCTCGGATCAAAATAATTCACCGGGTCATTATAGCAATAGACATACCAATTCAATCCGTCTCTTATCGGGTCTTCGCTGATAAACCGGCCGGTCTCCGGGTCATAGTATCTGGCTCTTAGGTAAACATTGCCGCTTTCCTTGTCCAGGTATTCTCCACAGTACCGGAAGGGGTTGGGATCGTTTGGCTGGGGTTCCTGCTCGATTCCAAAGGCGTCATATAAATAGCTGGTGGTTACGGTCCCCTGCTGGTCTGTCAGCTGGATAACATCTCCATGAGTGTTATATAGATAATAACCGTTTATGTCGCTTTTTATCAACTGGTATCCCCGGATGTATTTATCTATTACCTGGTCACTGCCATTTAACTCCATGACTATATTGCTGCCGTCCCATATATGTCTGGTTTCCTGGCCATTTACTGTTTTGCTTATCCTTAATCCTTTTGTATTGTAGGTGTATTGGGCGGCGGTTGTGGGTGTTAGATAGGATGTTAACCGGTTAAATCCGTCGTATTCATAGTATTCGTAAGCAAGGGTATTAGTCCGGGGTTCCAGACTGATTCCTGCTGCTGCTCCGCTCTGGTCGGTTAAGTCATTATATAGTTTGCTGATCTGGTTGCCGTTGGCATCATAGTAGTATTCAGTGGCGGCTAATATGTTGTTTTCTGTCTCGGTTTCTTCCCAGATCAAACGGTCATTAGCGTCATAGAGATAATTGATTTCAACCGGGGTGGTTCCGCTTATGTATTTTTTGATCCGGTTGCCGGACAGGTCGTAGGTGTATTGGGTATCGATATCTGCTTCAGTTTCTGTTTTAAGCCTTCCCAGACCGTCATATTCATAGGTGGTGAGCTGGTTTTGATGGTCGGTTCTGCTTTCCTGGTTGCCGTCCAGGTAATAGGTGCAGGCATAACCTGATAATGTGGTTTCTCCTATTTTGTTGTTCATTTGGGTTATCATATTGGCATTGTTGTAAGTGAAATCAGTTTGTATCCCGTTGTTATACTGGATCAATGTGCAGTTGCCATTGGGGTCGTAGCTGTAAGCTGCTATTAAGGAATTGTTTTCTTTTACTTCTGTTAATCGGTTTTGTTTGTCATAGGTGTAGGTTAAATTGATTTGGCTCTGGCTGTTTTGCTTTAACTGGTAGTCAAGGCGGTTGCCGGCCAGGTCATAGGTATAGGTCTGGGCTGTTCCTGTGTTGTCTTCTTCTTTTATTATTCGTCCCTGGTTATCATAGTAAAAGCTGGTCTTGATGTTTTCGTTTTCTTCTTTGATTACAGCCCCATTAACGGCATAGCTGTTTTCCTGGCTCAGTACTTTTCCGTCAGGCTGGATTACGGTAGTTTTTAACGGTTGGTTTAAGGCGTTATAGGTAATGGTCAGCCGGTTCTGGTTTCTGTCGGTTCTGCTGATAAGGTTGTTATTCAGGTCATAGCTATAGGTTTCGCTTTTTCCCATAGGGTCGGTTTGTTTTATTAACTGATTCAGGCCGTTATATGTATAGCTGGTTACATTGGCACCGTTTCCGGTTGCCTGACTGGTAAGGTTGCCGGCTGTATCATAGGTGTACTCTGTGTAATATTCCTGTTCATTATCAAGGTTGGTTACTTTTACGAGAAAGTCTCTTTGGTTGTATTCATAATAGGTGTCTCTGTATTGTATTGTTTCTCCGGGCTGGCTGCTGCTGATGCTTTGTTTGGTCATGTTTCCTTTGGGGTCGTATTGATATTTTTTTATGGTATTGCTGTTACTGGTCAGGGGTATTTCTGCTTCGATCAGTTGGCTTTGTTCGTTGTAGGCATATTGTGCTGCATTGCCGTTGGGATCGGTTTTGCTTACTAATCTTCCCATTAAATCATATTGGTATTTGGTTACTGTGTTTTTATCGCTGGTTTCACTCAAGATATTTCCGTCATAATCGGTTTCGTATCTTCTGGTGTAGTCGCAGCCCTGCTCTTTGTCTTTGGCTGTCAGTTCGGCTGTTATTTTGCCTGTATAGTCGTATTCGTATATGGTGGCATATTCCAGGTTGCGGTTTAAATAGCCGCTCTTTACTATATTGTTTTGCAAGTCTTTGTCCTGAAAGATTTGCATAGTGGGGGCATTTTTATCGCCTTCAATGGTTTTTATCTCGCGGGATAAGGTTAAACTGTAACCGTCCTCATACTGGTATGTTTCCACATAACTGCCTCCGACGGTTTTTGTAAGTACCCGGCCGGCATAATCATATGTGTATTCGGTTATATTTAAATTCCCGTCGGTAATTCCACTTTTTCTTAAGAGTTCATCGTATTGGTAAGCTGATAATACTTTGTTAGTGGTTAAATCGGTTATCTGAGCTATATTGCCAAAAACATCAAATTTATATCTTATCCTATTGCCGTTTTCATTTTTAAAAATGACTATGTTTTCGGTGTCGTTGTAGATATATTCCCTGGTACTATTATCCGGGAAAGTAACGCGTGTATTCCTGCCTAACCGGTCATATTCTTTTGCCGTAATGCCGCCATTGGGGTCAGTGTCGGTGATAATTCTGCCCATATTATCATAAGTATACTCACTGGTTGCTTCTCCGGTGGTCCTGGTTTTTAACCAGGCTCCATTTTCATAGGTTGAGACGGTAAGGATGCCGTTATCCTTATCGGTATAGTCTTTTTGGGTTATAATGTTGCCGTACTCATCATATTCAAATGTTTGTTTCTTTTTTAATTCATTGTTTTCGGTTATCCGGATCTCTTTTACCGCTTTGCGATCTGAGGTTAGATCATTGGTTTGTTTGACGGTGGTTTGAGGATCTTTTTTGTATTCGATAGTTTTTACCAGGTTATATGAATTATCATAGCTGTATTTAATTTCATATTCGGTATTCTGATAGCCTTGCGCCATGGGAGTAGTATAGGTAAGAACATTTCCTTTTTCATCATATGTATATTGCTGACATATTAATTTCCCTATACTGCTATCTGCTCCATATAGTTGTGTGGTAATTTTTTCGGGCAGTTGGGTATCTGTATATTCATATTGTACTATTTTTCTGACTTGACTGTTTTCGGTTACGGTTTCGCTCTTTTCTAAATGTGAGTAATTATCGAACGTATAACTGGTTTGCACCCCGATTGCGTTTGTTACTGTGGTGGTATAGTCATTGGTGGCATTTAAATAACTGGGACTATAGCTGTAGGTATCATTAAGATAGATTTTTTTGCCGTCTTTTTTATTCATGTTTTTGATGCGATAGTATGTTGTATAGCCCGCTTCGGTACTTTCATATTCGTAATAACAAACCATTCCTGTAGGATTGGTTACTGTGCTCAGATTCTTATAGTACCGGTCTACACTTTTGTATGTTCCAGTTACGCTTTCATATGTATAATCTGTTACCCGGCCTGCTTGGTCTTCTTTCTTTATCAAGGCTCCGTTTTCATCTAAATAAAGGGCAATTATTGATTTGTCCGGTAGGATTATATTATAGAATTTTGCTTCTAATTGCCCGTTGCATAATATGCGGACGGTTTGCCCGACACTGTCTGTTATGGTAAGTTCTTTATTTTCTCCTATTGTTGTTTGAGTAAATGTAATAGTATTTCCAAACCGGTCAGTTATGCTGCTTATATTCCCATAATAATCAAAGGTTTCTTTTCTCCCATCAGCATAAGTCAGCGCAGTGACTCTTTCATCTTCTACTGTTATTGCGATGTCATTAAGTTTATAGCCATTTAATTTGTAGGTTTCATTCTCGCGAATCAATGTATAAGTACATCCGTTTGATAAGCGTATAAACTTCCCTTCTGTTTGATATTGTATACGGGTAAAATTTAATGTCCAACCTCTTCCTAGGTATTTCTGGGGCCATTTATTGTTGTTCCTGTCGCCGCTGTAACTTTCAGCTGAGTTATATGTGAGCACCAAATCAAGATCCAGTCCGTTTCTTCCCGGCAGGCTTGCTATGGTTTCCTGATACGCCAGTGAACCGCTGCTTAGGTTTACAGCTTCGTTTATTCCTGCCCGGTACGAAAACGGGGCATCAACAGCTAAATCTACCGCGTCTTCTTCTGTTGTTAATTCCATTAATTCGTCTTCAAAATAAATGTTTAATTCTTCTTTTTTGTTATTTATCAGCTCTTCGATTTCTTGTACTGTTTTTTGCTCTGTTGTCATGTAATTTACTATTGCTTCTTCTTTTATATTATAGTTTATTGCCAGGGTATGGATTAGCTGCTGTTCTTCCTGACTATAGGCGGATAAGTCAGCTGCACTGTCATCCTTTGCTATTATAGTACTTATTTCCAACCCCAGGGCTTCTGAAACTATGTATGCATTCACGATGCTTCTGGCCGGGTATCCGTTTTTTATGAGTTCAATAATTTGTAGTTTATCTTCACTCAGAGCTTCAAATCTCGATAAATAATCAGCAAGTAATTCAGCCTGCTCCGCCGCCGTCTTCGCATTTTTAAAAACTGTACCCATCGCTTTTGCTTCTTCTATGGTTAGATTTAAGTTTTGTATTATTTTTGCAATATATATACTTTGTTTTAGGGTTAACCCTGCTTCTTCGCAAGTTTGCAAAGCCGCTTCGGTTAAGTCTAAATGGAATAGAATCAGGTTCTTTTCTTCTTCGTTCAATTCCGAATATTTTTCTATGGTATTCAACAGGTCGATTACTTCCTGGGGCAGATAAGCAAATTCTTCTTCTGGATTTTCAATTATCCCTGTATTTATACTTAACAGTAAAGGGGTTATTGATAATAGTCCATTGGCGATTATGTTATTAAGGCTTTCTTCCTCTACGGCGCTTTGTTTAAGGGCACCAGCAATTTCTTCCGCGGTTGCATCTGGTTTTAACCCTTTATAAATTGCTGCTGCTGCTGATACATAAGCTGCTGCCAATGAAGATCCGCTTCCATAAGAATAACTGTTCCCAGGGCTGATACTGTATATGTTTTCTCCCGGAGCAGCAATTTGAACATGGCTGCCATAACTTGATGTTGCAGCCAGTTCCCCTTGTTGGTTCATTGAAGCTACAGCAATTATATTAGGCAGTTGATATGCTGCCGGGTATATTTTGCTGTTATCACCGGTATTCCCGGCAGCGCATATGAACAATATATCGGGGTTGCCTTCAATGACATCCTTTAAGGCCTGATTATATTCGCGGCTTCCCCAACTGCAGTTTATGATCGTTATTCCCTGGCTCTTGGCATATTCTATGGCTGCTATTGCATCGGTGGTGTACCCGTTTCCGTTTTCCATAAATTTTAATGGCATTATCTGTGCTTTTGTCGCTAATCCAGCTATACCTTCGCCATCTAAGTTGGCACTTATTATCCCTGCTATCTGGGTGCCATGCTCTGTATCTCCTGCATCAAATACGCTGTCATCCTGGTTATAAAAATCCCATCCGTTTTCTGTTCTGGCTGTCAGTTCGTTATGATTGATATCGATTCCAGTATCAATTAATCCTACGGTTACTGTTTCCATAGTATTTATGAAATCCCAATTGTCACCTATGTTTAAGTCATATAGATTTTCTTCCTGTTCTCCGTTATTTTTCAGAGCCCATTGTTTGTCAATATCCGGTTCTAAGGGCAACCCCATACTTTCCATTTGATAATTGAGTTGGACATATTCCACTTCCGGGTCTTTTTCCAATTCTGCTTTTACTTCTGTTATATTCATATCTTTACTTACAATTAAGTCTGCCATGTTCAGTGTTTTGTGTTCCTGGTTTACTTTTAGCTTCTTATCTGGTTCTTCCGAGTCTTTCGAGGGATGTACTTTTTCAAGCTCATTATTAGCTTTATCTATAACTGTTTCTGTTTTCTCAGGGTTTTTAAATTTAATTATTAACTGAGGTTTGGTACTGCTTTTTAATTCTTTGTCTTCAGTCAGGTTTAATGATTGCGTTGTATCAACAGTTTCTTTATCTTCAATTGGTTTTTCTTCCGTCGAAGTAGCTTCAAGTTCATCTTCATCTTGAGTTTCTTCTGTTTTTTCTTCCTGATCAATATTCAATTCTGATTGCTGGTTCTGATCGTACTCTTGTACTATGCTTTTTTTTATTTCGACCCTATCTTCGGCAATTACTGTTATATTACCGCTTCCTATAACTGTGGTTAAAACCAACATTATAATTAATAGAATCGTTAAACTTTTCCTTTTTATCTTAGTAATTCCCCGCATCCTCATTCTCCTTCTCCTCTGATTTTCCGGTTTTATCACTTGGAATGGACAGGTATTTTATCTGAGTCTTTGCTTTAATTATCATTCCAGTTCAAACTCAACAACGGTGTTTCCGGTTATCAGCGGCATTATCTTTACGATGGTCAATGTTCCAGTCCAGACTTTATCTGTATAACGGCTCTTATCAGCTTTAAATCGAATGACTCCTTTGCTATGACTTATAATCTCTATTCCGGCAACAGTTATTTTCCCGGGTTGAGTCTCTTCTTCAAATGTCTGTGCTGCCATATCTATGATTCTAATTTCTGCGGGGTTATATTTTAACTTAAAGATTTTCCCTTCGTTATGAGGCATATTGCTTACATTTAAACTCAGTATCTGACTAACATCTTTGGTTATGTTTAAATTCTTCTGAGTTGTGTTTGTTCCAATTAGAAAACTTTCAATGTTACAGTTGCTTTCCTGAGCGTCTATGGTCTTTGTCCCAATAATTTTCCCATCCTCATTTGTACCACTGATATTTATTACTCCGGTAACGTTACAGTTTTGTGCACTTCCTCCGTTCATGTAGCCAATTAATGCGCCTACATTGAGGTTTCCTGTCACATCTACTTTATTTATATTTAAATCTTTAATTATTGCCTGGTTGGTATAACCAAACAAACCAACATTATCTGTGGAAGGAAGATTGATCTTCAGGTTACTGATAGTGCGTCCATTGCCATTAAAATTCCCGGTAAACGGCGTTGTTGCGGTTCCTATTGGTTGTATTGCCTGGTTTTGTAAATCAATGTCTCGTTCCAGACGATAACATGCGGTTAAATCTTGACTTATGGCTGCTAAATCTTCTTTGGTGTAAATCAAATAGGGATCATCAAGATCACCATCTGCCGGCGCCGGGACATTGGTAGTAACATTCAGCGGTGTGGACCAGCCGCTGGCGAATGTTCCAATTCGGCTTCTTATAGTAAAGATATATTCAGTTTGTGGCATGAGCTGTCCAACTGAACAGGTATTACTGTTTGTTGATAATACTTCATTTCCAAATGCTATTTCATATGTTTCGGCTCCAGCCTGTGCATCCCATGTTATTTCAATACTTGTTGCTGTTTTTGAGGATACCGATGGATTAGTCGGCACCAACTGGGTGTCGCTTAATGTTGTTATTGATAATGGATCACTCCAGGTGCTTTTCATGTTGTAGTTAAGTGCTCTTAAGTTAAATGTATAGCTTGTATCAGGCTGCAGTTCATTTATTACTATTTGCGAAACAGTAGAAGTAGCAATTTTATCTCCGTAACTTATTTCATATTTCTCAGCTGTTGCCTGAGTATCCCAAGTTAATTTTACTGATACTGGGGTTACATAGCTCGCGCTTACCTGAGATGGAGCTACTAAATATACCGGCTCAATTATTGGATCTAGCCCTTTCAGATAGGGATAGTCTCCTATTGCCCATATATTATTAAAATCCCAGTTCACATAGGTTGCCTGCGTCTTAAGCTGGGTGCTGTTCTTGGCTTGTTCAGCCGGTGTGCTTACTCCTGCCTTGT